>Ga0123354_10007383_pt1 | contig 16538 bp, 7 predicted proteins | sample TergutLab28metaG_2_FD_97872 | JGI IMG/M metagenome (GOLD analysis project Ga0123354, IMG submission 97872) | Labiotermes labralis P4 segment gut microbial communities from Petit-Saut dam, French Guiana - Lab288 P4 | ecosystem: Host-associated > Arthropoda: Insects > Digestive system > Gut ...
CCCGTTCCAGACCCACTACTACTCAGAAAATCTGGTAGCGCCGGGGATCGAACCCGGGACCTCTGTATCTGTAGCCAGAAACTCTGACCACTAGACCACAGAGGCGGTCGCAATAAGTATTACCTATTCTAAATATACGTCTGTAGCCTTAGGTATCCAGCATGAACCTATTTTATTGTAATGTGTGCCCCATTCGGCTACACCACATTTTTCCTTATTATCTCATAAACAGCACGATTTTCGGAAACAAAGTTTTTTGAAGATAAATTACGTGTTTTGATTTTCCATACCTCGTAGCCTGAAATGTATCTCATCCTAAGAAAATTTCAGCATGATATTATCATATATGTTTCGCAGGTTGTCATGTAACGAACCCCTTATTCATGTCACATTTTAACAGAAATTAAACCATCCCGACAAGTTTGCGAAAAATACACAAAAAAAATTTCATGAAAATCCGTCCAGTGTTAGCCGAGTTGTCCCATGCGGACTCTCAGGCGGATTCTGATACAGACGGACATGGCGAAGCTAATACTCACTTTTCGCAATTTTGCTAGCGCTCCTAAAACACTTTGTTTTATGCATTTAACATGTCATTTTTTTCAGTCTGGGAATAAACAGCTTCATGTTTTCACATTCTTACATTCTTCATATACTCTATTAACTGAGGAGAACTTTCGTTCCACTGTCCTTCACTTATGACTCAGTTCTAAGTCACAGTAAAGTAAGCATTTATATGTTGCATGTAGTTTCTGATTTATTTTAATTATTGCACACTGTACCTTTGTCATCTCTTCCGATCTCATTATATGAGCTATACATATTCTGGGTTTTGACCTGTCAAAATGTAATTAATTATGTCATGCAAACTTTTTTACTTTACAGCGTACCTTCTATTTTAGTGTCAACTATGAAATAATGAATAAGTGAGCCGTAGCCTGCAAAACACACTGTCGTATAAGCGAGCCACAGCGTGCACAATAGACTGCCGAATAAGAGAGCAGTAGCTTGCGTAACGGACTGCCGAATAAGAGAGCCATAACTTGCAAAACGGACTGCCAAATAAGAGAGCCGTAGCGTGCACAACGGACTGTTGATGAAAAGCGAGCGTAGCGTACAAAACAGACTAAAGAAAATACACGCTTATCTTCAAAACCGAAATCTCTGTCGTTAGATGATGATGATAGTTATATTGATAATTTGTTTCTTTTTATTATAGTGTTGCAAAGGGCACAGCATGTACACTTTCACGTGAAACCATAAGATTATTTTTTTTATTCCGAGATATCAAGAAAACAAAATTTTGTAACAATATAACTTTCACCTGCAATGTATTTTATTTCAGATCACCTCGTCTAACAGTAATCTCAGAAATTCAATCTACTTAGATTCGCACGCTTCGTGGTTTACGTTAGGTAGCATTTTAGAAATGCAACTTCGGAAATTCCGTCCTCCCACAGTTTAAAATCCAATTTGAGAGCCATAAGCTGAGTGGAAACAATAAACGCTTACATGAAAGTTGCCTGTAAACAATCGATGGAGGAACATGCCTTACATTGTTGTCTAATAGTTGTGGAATTTACCGTGGTAGTCTAATTACAATTAACGAGCCTGGAGTTTAATAGCAAGGAGGTAGGAAGGAAAGATAAAACACGTTATCGGACGCCACAAAGTAATTCGAAAACACGGGCAGGAAATTGCTGGTATCCTATTGCTGAATTTTGCGTTTTCTGATACTTCCTTTTGTAGCTTTAAATTGAAATGAGCATTTACCCTATATTAGGTCTGCCTGTCAATGACATGGTTCAGTGGTTACAATTTCGAATCGTAATCGGAAACTCCTGTGTTCGAATGTCGGCCCAGCAAAAAACAAAACTTTTTGAGAATAATCGTTGTTTTTCTTAACCTTTCTAGGCCAGTGGTAATCAAAGTATTTTTCTCTGTACCGTCTTTTTGGAATAGTGCTGTTGGCAAATAATATACTAATAATATTAATTGTATTATTTATTTATATTGCATATATATATATATATATATATATATATTGCACACTGGACACTTAGTTCATTTTCAGTGTAAAGACCAGTTAATAAATTTTCATTTTATTGCCGTGCAATACAATATCAATACTTGTTTAAAACCAACAAATTGCACAATACACTTGAAACATTAAAATCACATTTTTAAGTTTCACATTAGTGTCCTTGGTCGCCACTGGCGACCAAGGACACTACCAGGGCATCCATAGGGGGTGATAAGCATAAACCAGACTACATAGGCATCACCTGAATACGCATGTTACCAGATAACCTATATAAATAACTTGTTTTAGTAACTTCACTCTAGATATAGTGCATACTCCCTGAGGATGATCCCGTATGGGGATCGAAACATGTAGGAGAAATATAAATATGTTTTAATGTGAAACTTAAAAATGTGATTTTAATGTTTTACGTATATTGTGCAATTTGTTGGTTTTAAACAAGTATTGACCAGTTAATAAAATTGCCTTTCTCACACGCATATTCGAATATTTTATTTATTACATAAAAGTTTTCGTTCAAAAATTTTTTTGTTTATAAACTCAAACCTAAACAGTTATGGTACAGGAGTTGCGCGAAAATTCGTATTTCGTCACTAATATTGCACGGATGTTAGGAATTTAAAAATGACTATAGGCATAATAACGTAAAGTTGGCTACAATCGCTTCTACGTCCTTTCCTGGTTATCAGCCTATCAATTATCATATATTTCAACGCCACATAACCAATGACACAACTTGTCGTTAAACATAGACTCCTATTCCACTAAGAACGGAGAAAGTTCAATACTCCGTCTTTGAAATAATCTCCCAAATGACATCCTTCTTTCTCCTTTCCTTCATGCATTTAAAGCAGCCCGCTTAATTTTCGTTGGATTACTTACCGTAATGTCGGCCTGGTAGGTGCGTATCAACGTTCGGAAGCAATTTATTTTCTCCATATTTCTAGTAGAATTTTGGTAACCACCTGCTACATTACACGTTGTCATAGCCCACAATATCATAGTATGAGCGTATAATCTTCGTCAGAAACTTTTTTAATATGGTTGTATACATTTGTAACAAAACGTCGGACGTTTTCGTGCCCACGTAGCATATTTGTAATGTTGTTGGCTGTTCAACAATATATTTGTGTCGAATATAATATACAATATAAATTATGCAAATAAGTTTTTCGCTGTTAGGGGATATTAGGCAGTGTTGAAAGGTGGTTAATTACCGACGCTGCGGTACAGCCTTTTGGTCCAATATTCCAGGATCAACAGCCCAAGAAAAACCGATAGGCTGTCCCGAAACGTCGGTAACTACACTTGGACTGCTTATGCCCTGAAGATTTGACCGATAGGCTGTTTTGATACGTCGGTAACTATCTACCCTAGGACTGCTTGAGCCCTGAAGTTTCGACCAATAGACTTTACAGAAACGTAAGTAACCAACTACCCTTATTCTGACTCACTCTTGAAGATTGGAACGATAGGCTGTCCCGAAACGTCATCAACTAACAACCAATCAGCGTCGCGAAGACCTGATTTACACCGCGGCAGATGCCCGAAATAAAATAATAATGGAAAATTTTAAATTGCCACATTCTTTTAACCCTTCTGGGACCGCTGGACAGCAGACATGAAGACTGTGTCATCCTTCAGAGCGTCAGTAAACATTAAACATCTAGACACCACGTGATATCCTAGAAGACTTCATTCTTCAGAACCGATGATATGTAGCAATCACGAAGATCGTTCATGACAATATGTACACGCTTACTTCTATTCTATTTTCTATTACCAAGTTTGAAAAAACGATTGGCAGGAATGTATGGAAGGTTACACATGTCGACCCAGCTACAAACAGCGCAGCGCAGCGATCTAGCCGCTTCATCACTTCGCCGTGGTAGAATGTTTGAAAGAGGCATGGGCTTGGTCACTGTAAACAGGAAGAAGAAATAAAGTACATTCAGTGGCAGTATGAGACTTGATACAGTATGCTAGGAACATCAGCATCTGTTGTGTAGGAATGTGAAACACGTACTGGATCCTAAAGAAACTGACGAGAAACATTTTTAAAGGGACGCACACCAGTCCCGAGTCTCGATTTGTCACGTTCTGGGGTGCAGGCCACCCACTCACCCGTCAGCCCACCCTATTCTCCTGCTGCTAGGAGCTGTCTGCTGTTGAAGAACTACCGCCACTTAGACAGTAATGAGATTGGACAGGGGTGCTCAAACCTCTGCTCTAGACTCGTATTGATAATAGTCTAATGAATTTTGCATAAGTAGTCAGGCACAAAAAAAGAGACACAGGCCGAGAACGATTAAATATGATGTTATGCCCTTTTAAACGGTCACCATAAATACCGAAACATATCTAACCCCCTTCAAGCATTGTCATTCTTCACAATCTGACAGTTGCTTAGCTGATCTACGTTGAATTTTGAAATAAAGTGCTATTGCCATGTAAAAGCGTTTTCGAGATTGGAACCCTCTTGAGAAAAATGGATGCAATTCACACCCACTGCCCATCTACAGTTATCTCTCGAATTGGTCTCTTCGCTTCAGTTTTCCTGATAAAATACTGTGTGCATTTCTTATGTCCCCTTCGCGTACTTCATACCCATTCCATAATAGACAATCCCAGCAGCTAATATTGCTTGTTTTTATTTACGGTTCATTGAAGATGATGTCACGAATTAAGAATGGAAGATAAATAATTGAAACGGATTGGAAGGGACTTGTTTTGGTTCAATCTGGATCACAAGCATAAATTGGCCAATAACAGCCTGGAGGCAAATTGGACTAATGGTCGTGAGGAGCTTCAGCTTAGCAGCCAAGAAGAAATACTGGAGGAGCACTTGTCTCTCTTTGAACCCCACCCCCTAAGTTATGCCTGGTATTGATGTGATAGCCAAGAATCTGCCTGGAGTGACTGAGAGAAACCACAGAAACCTCATAAAATGCAGTATTCTCTTCTAGATTTGAATCTGGAAGTTTGGTGTAAGAACCAGAAATGTTCAACATTCCACCGTGACGCTTCAAGGTTACACTGATAGAATTGTTGAAACGTGAGGAAATGATTGTCACAGTTTTAGCATTTTTTGATGATAATAAAGTGATGACGACAATAAGAACAATAATAGCAGGCGGGGTTGAAGTTTTGTTTTTGTACTTCGGCCTTCAGAGAGACTACTGCTAATCTGCCGCCCAAGAATTTGTTTTCCATAAATCTATCACGCAAATTTAACGGTAGAAATTAAGGAAAATTTGTCTCTTGTCTGAATGTTTAGTGCTATAAACGCGAATTATCTTAACTGTATCCTGCGCAATTTGCATTCGTTAAGCATCTAGACAACTTCAAGTTTTTCAAATTTTCCTGTTCCTTCAACATGGACATTGTCCGGACGTTGCGCCAGTAGTATTTGTGTACATCATATTAAGGTAAAAGCACAGTTCACCGTAGAACAGGCCACGAAGGTACAGAGTAGAGTAGAGTAGAGGCATAGCTCTACTCTTTCTTTAACGTCAGCGCTAGATGCGGCGGGTGGTCAACGCCACGCCTCAGCCGTTTTACCCCCAGGAAAGAGACCCCGTACCCATTGTATGGGGGAATGGATGGGCTGCAGTGTCCGTCCGGATGGGTGCTGAAAATCTCATCTCCACCCGGATTCAATTCCCGGACTGTCCAGCCCTTAGCAAGTCGCTGTACCAACTATGCTATCCCGACCCACAGCTTTTCTAGTGGAAAATCCTAAATTAAATAATATTCTGCTAGCCAATTTCAGCTTTAGTTAACATGCAGCGGTCTTAATATCACGTGGAATCTTTCGAAAGTCGCCTGCTGTATATGTGGAAATGTCATGAAAGGCAACAAGTTAAGTAATGTGCATGATTTCGGGCTTCCTGCGCGGTATAAATAAGATCTTCGTTCTTCTGGCATGTTACGCAGCAGGAGTGCTTGACCCTTGAAGATTGGACGTATAGGTTGTCACGAAACATCACTAACTACCAACCTACACTGCGTAACATCGCAGAAGAGCGAAGATCTTGAGTCAAGTATTAGAGTTTAAAAGACTCCACCATTTGGTGTCCAGGCAATGGTTCCGTCCACAAAATATGTTACTACTATTTCGCCAAAGACAAAAATTCTTCAAACGAATGTAACGTATGATAAAAAACGTTTTATTATTCTTTAAATTGCGACAACTTATGTATTTTGCAGGACATTCATATCCATCCTCTCGCAGCTTACCGGAAGCTATTTCTTCTGACTATTGAATGCAATATAGCTTCCAAGGGAAAGGAAATACATGTTTCTACCGATAGTGACTACGCCTGTAGCATAACGCACCCATTTTTAAACTTAACATTCAATGATCCAAATCGGGCAGCAGATCCAATACCTTTCAATGGAAACATCGTCGTCTGTGCTTTAGCTTAAAAGTCTGACAACATCCGTGATGTCTTCTCCGTTTCGCTGCATCCATTCCAACCAACGGGCTTCGCCACTCGTAGTGAAACAGAATGTAGGTCACTTTCACATCGGAGTTATTTCAGCTGTAGTTCCGGCTGTAACTCTTTACATGGTAACGACAGATAATGTGAAAAGCTGTTACTGTGTTATCAACTGGGAATATAAATAAGATGTGGATCTTTCTTTTTGCTGTGTTTCATTATAAAGAATCATAATTTAATAACAAACAACAAATTCTATAAAACAAAAACCCAATTCCTTACTGCGAGCTGTGAAATATGTAGAGTTCGCCCCGCCTAGCACGACGTATTCCAGCATACAGTAAGTCGCACTGCAAATCGTTCGATCTGAAAAGTAAACACCTATTTCACAACCATGGGGCAACGTGACAAGCAATACGTCCTCGGAGTAAGAACAAAATATCTATAGAAAAATAACAATACAAGATATTTTGTACATAATAAGATCATGAAACACCAATTAGAACAGTAGAAGGCTGTAAGAGGTTTTAATTGTTTCATTTCTTTATGGAAATGGGCCAAAATATCTGATTACGTATTGTGAATGTAAACTTCTTTGTTTCATTTTTATACACTTCTCATTTTCTGGTCTGTTTGCTAGAAAACCGCGACCGGTATGTGGAGCGGAACTGGTCCATTTCCACAAATGTATCGCTGCCTTAAAATCCCTTAATAACACGTGGTCTTAACTTTCAACCACCACCAAGTCAGACATCGCGTTTGCTTTTGGCCTGGATGTAACAAAGTCTCGGCTTACTTCAGTGATGTAGTTACATGCAAGAATCATTAGATAAGCTACGCAACGTTTGTTTTCTTGTTTCGTAATTCGACATAGACTATGACACTTCAGATAACGTCAGGATACGATTATAGATCTGCACATTCCGTTGCGTCGTCCCCGACAGACAACGAGGGGCCTTAAGGAAACCAATTTTCACTAACTGCGAAGGAGACTCGCTGAATATCCGTTCCCTGGGGATGTCGTGAAATTGTAAATGTATCATAACGCCCCTGCCGGGAATCGAAACTCCATTAACTAAACCACTTGCCAAGTTTCCCGTTACGAGGAATTATTTAAGTACTTAAGATATTTAGCTTATGACCCTATGGCTCCTGGTCTTTGCCCACCATTGGTATTCCGCAAAAAGTATACAAGTCAAACGTCCGAAATTTGAACTTTTACGTTTCGTGCATTCCCGTAGATAACTCCTCAAATATACCAAGTAAATGAACATAAAATTTTATATAACAATATATTTACCACATTTCTCCTACATGTTCCAATGTGCTATACACCATCTTCAGGGAGGGATATTCGTATTCCTGCTGAAACCCTCATGTTTTTAAAGGTTGTTATCTAAGATGACTTGCGTCATAACACATAATATGCATACAATATTTTACAATGTTGTGTACAAAGACGCAAGTCACCATAGATAACAACCTTGCAAAATAACGTGTGTTTTTGAGCAGATATACAAATAACCCTTCCTGCAGATGGTGTATAGCACATCGAAACATATATGAGGAATGTGATAAATGCAAATATATATGTGCGTTTAGTTGGTATGTTTGAGAACTTATTACCAAACTAGGTTTGTTCCCATCCATGTTAAGGTAAAACAGTGGAGAGGAACCCGCTTATCTGTGTCAAGCAGAAACAGTCCTTACGTTTGTGATTTCTAAAAAGCGCAGCAGCCCCAGACAAAGTGTAGTAAGCAGTACGTGTAAAGTTCTACTGACTTACGGCGTTTAATGTGCTTCAGATGCATTCTACAAAACTGTGCAAAATTTCGCCAGGATAACATGCAGGTTAATGAGAATCCTTTGGCATACGACTGATTTGATCGGTCGAATTGCTTCCTACTAGTAATGTGACAATTTTTTAAATAAATCTGCAGCACATTAAAATGTAAAGATAAAGGACAATAATTTAAAATTTCAGTAAATACATTAACAATTGAACATGTTATGGCGCTAGTGACGAATTAGAAAAGTAGTTGTGTTGGTAAGAAGTACGAACGAGGTGTTACGTTTAAGCATTTTGGTACCGTGGTAACTATATATACACCACATTATGTATCCTGAAGAATCACTTAATTTGTTCACATAGTGTAAATATTTAGTTTTCAAAATCAATTTTGCTTGCACAAAATGTTTCCTTCTCACGCCATCAAATCTCCAACATGTTTCGCCACACCACACGTTCCATCGTCAGGGAGTGTTCGTAATTTTTATCACGACTCTTTCAAATGGTCCATTATGTGATCAGTGAATAAATTCGGAGTGATATTCCAATATAAAAATACTGTATTTTTGTTTCATATATCCCCAAAATAAACATCGATTATTTACCCAAACTTTCATGTGTTGACTGTTGCTTCTAGTGAATACCGATCGGGTTCGCTGTGAGGCATGCCGTAAATTTTTATATACATATGTAATATTGGCCATTATTTTGCGTGAAAAATATCCTTTACCGTTTCCTGTCATCTTACTCATCGAATTAACGCGACCCACAAAACGTGCCTCCCAGAAGCGCGGTAGAACAGGGGCGAGGATTGACAAACAATATTTGCCATATAAATTAAAGACCCTGTTTCTTCGCTCTTCTGGGATATTACGCAGCGTAGATTGGTAGCTAGTTTTCGTCATTTCGGGACACCCTATCAGACCTATATTAAAGGATAAATTAGTCCTGCTTGACCCTTGACGATAGGATTAATGAAAATAGGACTGATAATGTGTCCCGGAAGGTTGGTAACTAATTAACAGTCTACGCTGTATAACATTCCAGAAGAGCTAAGGTCTCATTTACACCGCAATGATAGCCTGAAATCGTTCTTACGGACCCTGCGTACGAGGTTGAAACTTGGCGTCGTCCATCTTACGACCGTTTCGGTGGCTAGGCTGCAGGTTTGTGTGGCTTAAGGCGTGTAAGATAATTCACATTGGAGTTGTGTACGTTACGTATGGCCTATTCATTACTGTAAATATCATGGCGTGACATCTGAAGATGTACATTCTTAATATGTGTATGTGGCAGAGACCAAGACGGTAGCCATTAGACACACCTGTCCTATCGTCAGAGGGTACGCTCCAAGGCGAGTATGACTGCAATGAGGTCAAGAGCCACGGGATGGAGGAGAGGGGATGCTCGACGCCAAGACGGGCAGACTGACTGTCAGATGCAGGGTGACTTGTTCGAGCGGACAAAGCTTTGGAACCTTCTAACAAAATGATTTCCTTTTTTTCCCTTACAATACAGTGTCTCGCATCTCTTCCATGACTTTCCATTTAGACTGCTACTCTGATATTCCTTCCGTCTCTTCCTCTGTCTGTCACTCTGTCCGTCTGTCTGTTTCTCTCCCCCCCACCCAGTGTCATTCTTCAAGTGTTTAAAGTGACGAAATTCAGTCGTTCCGAATAAAATTTCACACAGGCAGGATGATAAAAACTCAAACACTTATGATGTAAGCCTTCAAGAGTGAAGGCAGAACTTGCCGGCCGCTCTGGGAAAGTATGATTTTTGATTGTGTCTGGAGTTGTTTCACAACTTCTTCCAACGACTTCTCTTATGTAGGGTGGGAAGAAAAGTATACTGTGGGAGATAAATTGAAGAGATGAAGTTATACACGATTTGCAGGTAATAGCCCAGATCGGCCGGAAAAGTTTGAGGACAGCAAGTAAGGACAGTCGGGGGAGGTCAACTCCCCCGAACACAATATACGATTATTTACAACAGAATGGCTGAGTTCTGTTAGTGAGATTATTAATTCCTTGATATATCCATATACTAAAAGCTTATATATACATACGCCTTTTGCAACTGCATAAAACGGAAATAAACACAAGCATTTTACGTTTGAAGTTAACATTAAGGTGCGTTCGCCTTACGATTGCCGCGTTTCTAATTTCAAGAAGAATTCAGCGCCATATTGTCTTAAATATATTTAGGTCTTCGCGTAGAGCGGGGGACCGCAGTAGCACAGTGGTTAAGGTGCTGTGCTACAAATCGGAAGGACGCTCTTTCGATCCCAGTTGGTGTCAATGGACTTTTCATTGACATAAAATCCTTCCGATAGCCCTGGGGTCGACTCAGCCTCTAACACAAATGAGTACCAGAAGTATTTCTTGGAGGTAAAGGCGGCCCGTGCGTAAGGCTGACAACCTACCACCATCCTGTGCCGTTGTCACTAAATTGGGGAACCTTAACTTTCTGGAACCCTCTGGGCCCCTCCGTGCCTGTAACGAGACTGATTTACCATTTTTACCTTCATGTAGAGTACCGTTACTCTTGTTGTAAGATTTTAATGAAAGCTGAAATTCCTCGATAATTTTCGAAAAATCCTAAAATGCCAAACTTAATGAAAATCCGTGCAGTAGGACCCGGATTATCCCATGCGAACGGACGGACATACATAGAAACAGACAGGTCTGTTTCTATATTTCTGTGAAGAATTTAATAGTTGCTTTTCGCAAATTTGCGAACGCCGCTAAGAATCAAATACACAAAATGAACTCCAGGCATTAAAAATCATTACCTTGAATGACACTCCAATAAGATTTGTTATAATCTTGTTTTGTGATATTATATGTCAACTAAAAGACTTCGTAGTTTAAACTTCTTCTTCTTCTTCTTCTCCTTCTTCTTCTTCTTCTTCTTCTTCTTGACTTTTCAGCATAGTACGAAACAAAATATCCCTACAACAATGATCATGTGATGTGAGTTTACTCTAAGGATGGAGCAGACATTTAGGACGAGCAGTGTTCGCAGATTTAGTCAAATTACCCAAGGTTTATGGAACTTGAAACTCCATTACCGCTTGCATATTAGTATAATAGTTGTCTCTATAGAAATACGGATCCACGCATTTGCACCTAAACTTTCCATATCGTCCCATTTCTCCTGGTTTTCCGACAAATATGTCAGAGCGTATAGGTATTTCTGTTCTCCCGTGCGTGGTTCATAATCCAACAATTTTTTTCCCTTCATTTTTTTCAGACAATGTACAAGATCAAGAACAAATTACGAAGCTCGTCAATGTACACAAGTACCAACTCAGTTCCTTTTCTCCATCTTAAGAGTCAAATTTCCTGTGAAGGTGGTGACATCCTCCTCATTGAACCCAAGAACTTATCACTGAACCACCCTTAACTTAAACGTCCTGATGTCAATTCTTATGATGTTTCTGATTATGCTTCCTAAAGCACATAATCCACCTTTATTTTCTGTAGGCTGTCAAGTAAGTATGACCATTAAAAGCTGGATCAAATTACCTGCAGTCTTACTAATGTCTTTCCCTGTAAATTAAACACTTTTAGCAAGAGGGTTAAGAATGTAGTTACAAGCAAGGGAATTCAAGTGGAGGTTGAGTGTAAATAAGTGAAATCATGTAAAGTGAAGCGATGTGGAGTGAACTGACATGATATATGGGAAGCGATTTTGTTTGAAGTTAACTGAAGTGAGTTAGGTTGAATTTCTTGGGGACAAAATAACATGAACATTAGGATGACATTATAGTGAGGGTATTTTTTGATTGTAAATATTTTATTTGGTGTGTGGTTGTTTCAAATTGTAGTTTAATATGTGGGTGTGTTTGGGTTTAGAAATGTGTGGGTGTGTGTATGTTTGGATTTTGTAATGTGTGGGTGTGTGTAAATATGGGTATTGTGATGTGTGGGTGTGCGTATGTGAGGGTTTTGTAAAGTGTGGGTGTGTGTATGTGTCGGTTTTGTAATGTGTGGACGTGTGTATGTGTGTGTTTTGCAATGAGTGGGTGTGTGTAGGTTTGGATTTTGTAATGTGTGGGTGTGTGTATGTGAGGGTTTTGTAAAGTGTGGGTGTGTGTATGTGTCGGTTTTGTAATGTGTCGACGTGTGTGTGTGTGTGTTTTGTAATGAGTGGGTGTGTGTGTGTGTATGGGTTTTGTAATGTGTGGGTGTGTGTATGTGTGGGTTTTGTAATGAATGATTGTGTGTACGTATGGATTTTGTAATGTGCGGGTGTCTGTATGTGTGAGTTTTGTAATGTGAGAGTATGTTTATGTATGGGTTTTGTAATGTGTGGGTGTGTGTAGGTATGGGTTTTGTAATGTATGGATGTGTGTATGTATGGGTTTTGTAATGTGTGGGTGCGTGTACGTATGGGTTTTGTAATGTGTGGATGTACGTATGTATGGGTTTTTTAATGTGCGTATGTGTGGGTTTTGTAACGTGTGGGTGTGTTTATGTATGGGTTTTGCAATTTATGGGTTTGTGTATGAATGGGTTTTTTAATGTGTGGGTTTGTGTATGTATGGGTACTTTAATGTGTGGGTGTGCGTACGTATGGTTTTTTTTATTTGTGGGTATGTGTATGTATGGGTTTTGTAATTTGAGGTTGTGTGTATATAGAGATTTTGTAACGTGTGGGTGTGTGCATGTATGCGTTTTTAATGTGTGGATGTGTCTAGGTGTCGATATTGTAATGTGCGGTTGTGTGTATGTATGGGTTTTGTAACGTGTGGGTGTGTGTATGTGTGGCTTTTGAAATGTGTGAATGTGTGTATGTGTGGGTTTTGTAATGTGCGGGTGTGTGTATGTGTGGGTTTTGTAATTTGTGTGTGTGTGTGTGTGTAAGTATGGGTTTTGTAGTGTGTGGGTGTGTGTATGTATGGGTTTTCTAATGTATGGATGTGTGTATGTATGGGTTTTGTAATGTGCGGGTGTGTGTATGTATGGGTTTTGTAATGTGTGGGTGTGTGTATGTATTGGGTTTTGAAATGTGTGAATGTGTGTATGTGTGGGTTTTTAATGTGTGGGTGTGTTTATGTATGGGTTTTTTAATGTGTGGGTGTGTGTATGTGTGGTTTTGTAATTTGCGGGTGTTTTTATGTGTGGGTTTTGTAATGTGTGTGTGTGTGTGTGTGTAAGTATGTGTTTTGTATTGTGTGAGTGTGTGTATGTATGGGTTTTGTAATGTGAGGGTGTGTGTATGTATTGGGTTTTGAAATGTGTGAATGTGTGCATGTATGGATTTTGTAATGTGTGGGTGTGTGTATGTATTGGTTTTGTAAATTGTGGGTGTGTGTATGTATGGGTTTTGTAATGTGTGGTTGTGTGTATGTGTGGGTTTTGAAATGTGTGGATGTGTGTATGTGTGGGTTTTGTAATGTGTGGGTTTTGTAATTTGTGAGTGTGTGTATATATGGTTTTTTTTAATCTGTGGATGTGTGTATGTATGGGTTTTGTAATGTGTGTGTGTTTGTCTAGGTATGGTTTTTGAAATTTGTGGATGTGTATATGTGTGGGTTTTGTAATATGTGTGTGTGTGGGTTTTGTAATTTGTGTATGTGTGTATGTATGGTTTTTTAAATGTGTTGATGTGTGTATATATAGGTTTTGTAATGTGTGTGTGTTTGTCTATGTATGGGTTTTGAAATGTGTGAATGTGTGTATGTGTGGGTTTTGTAATGTGTGCGTGTGTGTATGTGTGGGTTTTGTAATTTGTGAGTGTGTGTTTGTATGGTTTTTTTTAATCTGTGGATGTGTGTACGTATGGGGTTTGTAATGTGTGTGTGTTTGTCTATGTATAGGTTTTGAAATGTGTGGATGTGTGTAATCGTTATTAATAATTGGGATTATTTTGTTACGCGTAAGACACAGCCAAACAAATGTTGGCCCTGTGCACTGCATAAAGGAATACAGTGCGAATACGTTTATAAATCCACTTATTCTTAACTTCCGTACTAGATAGAAGTAAAGGGTCAGATTCACGCTCTAGCCACTTTACCACCGGGGAATAAACACCCATTACTCATTGCCAGGAGAAGGTGGGCCCCACAGAGTGTCTAAAATTTTAGAAGATGAGACAAATCTCTTGTCTGTGACTGAAATCGAGTAAGCTGTGTCGGTTTTTCCTTAAATCAAAGGAACTCCAATAACGCCTGACTTAACAAACAGAAACACTGAATTTTTCCCACAGATATTACTTCATGGTTTTGTGTGTTTTTCGGAACAAAGAATGAGTTTTTCCATAACGACATAAACCTGGTGGTGTTTCTAACTGCGAGGACATGTGTTTTCTGTAACACATGGATTGAGTGCTAAATATATATTGTACATAATAGATGAACATCGTACTTCAAAGGGATAAACTAAAAATAATCTTGTGTTGTGGTGAATTTATGCAAAACGATTACGTCATCTCCGTCTGTAGATTTGTATACTTCAGTCTATCGATACTTGCATAATTTTAAGAATATTATATTTTGGTTTCCAAAATATGAACCACGTAATATTACAGAACGGCAGAACAACCACCTTACAGCCTGACATGCATCAAGTTGCGAGGCCTAAAATCGTGAATTTCCGTTGAAACCATAAGTTGTTAATCTTGCGAAACTAAGAGCCTCGACGTTTAGGATGTGGCGTGTTCTTACAGAATTTGTGTGCCAGTCTGTTCAGTCGTATACAACATCACATTCCAAGGTACTTTAAGTATCATATCCACAGCCGCGAGAAGCTTAAATTTCACGGAATAAGTCTCTTTCGTCCCCTTGCCGTCTATGGAGAAGGCGTAATTACATTACAGCGCTGGGCGAGACAGAGTTAACATCTGACTTTAGGGGGTGTCACTGTTAAAAACAAGACATTATGATGTACAGTCTCTGCTAAATGTCTAATACGCCATTGACGGAAAGCGATATTGAACTTTAATACAAGAATCACGTACAGAATTTTAAAAATTCACCGACCATTTGAATAAAAGAGTTAAACAGGTAAATACGTTAAGGTTTTTAAAACATTATTGTATTACCCATAAAGCAGAAATATACTTTCGGAAGAAATATCTTTATGTTTTTGAGCTAGAATGCGACGTTTTCAGGGAATCTTGCTCCACCCACATTTTCGTCCAATTGTCCTTACACTTCACAGACTGTTACTCCGTATCTGTAAATCGTATCTGCCTTTATTGCGCTTCAGTTCCCCTCAGCAGGCTACAGCAAAGCTTTCAAACGTTTTGATGGATTTATTCCAATAATGAGCACTTATATGGAGAGGATTTAGTCTGAAATATATTTCTTTAATGCGGATATATTTGCAACTCCATACACTAGACTTCTTGAAAAGCTAATATATCATATCTAAATAGTGTATAGTGTATAGTTTATAGTTTATAGTGTATAGTGTATAGTGTATAATCTGGAATGAAATTTAAATTGATATATTGTTCACGTTTTCATTTATCGTGGTTTTCCACTCTACTTTATCTCACGTTATTGGTGACTCTTTAGAGTCGAAACTTGTTGCTACGTGTATAATTGATAGAATATAGTTGTGTTTTGACTGTAATATATTTTAAATAAATAAGTAAAAACACATCGGGATGAATAGAATTAAAAAAACGGATAAAAAGTCTATAAACCATGTTAAACTAAGATGGGCTTAACGTAAATGTCATAAAAGTTAAATACAAATGTTTTAGGACATGGAATGATATTCGCAGAACATGCCATCGACCTACAGGCTGCTCCAACTGTTGTTGTGTACTGCAACTATCGTTCTATCTCCTATAATATTTGCATTTAAATTCTCTGACATTTGTTTTATACTCTTTTCATTTTAACACGGTTTACATCCACTTTTTGTACACGTAATTTTAATGGCTAAATATTTTACATTTTTAAAATCTGTACAATTTTTATAGTTTAATTTTTTATAATTTAATATTTTACAATTTCGGGGTATATATTGATGATCTCACAACAGTTCCTTATATATTCGCCTCTTAAATCATACATTGATGATCTCAAAACAGTTCCGTAAATATTCGCTTCTTAAATCATACATTGATGATCTCAAAACAGTTCCGTAAATATTCGCTTCTTAAATCATACATTGATGATCTCACAACAATTCCGTAAATATTCGCTTCTTAAATCATACATTGATGATCTAACAACAGTTCTGTAAATATTCGCTTCTTAAATCATACATTGATGATCTCACAACAGTTCCGTATACTGGAG
>Ga0123354_10007384_pt1 | contig 16538 bp, 10 predicted proteins | sample TergutLab28metaG_2_FD_97872 | JGI IMG/M metagenome (GOLD analysis project Ga0123354, IMG submission 97872) | Labiotermes labralis P4 segment gut microbial communities from Petit-Saut dam, French Guiana - Lab288 P4 | ecosystem: Host-associated > Arthropoda: Insects > Digestive system > Gut ...
GCCCAGAATGGTCGGCGAGATGATGGTGAACGTCGGCTTGCCCAGCCCCACCTGGACGACGCGTCCGCCGCGCTTGACGGCGTTGAGCGCCTTCTGCGTGGTATCGAAACCGGCATAATCGACAATCAGGTCGAAGGTGCCCCCGGCCATCGGGTTGAAGATTCCGGCCGCCCACTCGTCGGCGTCCGCCACGCAATCGACCACGCCGGCCGCTATGGCCAACGGCCAGACGTCCTGCTTCATCTCGGCGACGTGCACCTCTGCGCCAGCCAGGACGGCTGCCCGCGCCCCGATCTGCCCGAGGCCACCGAAGCCGATGACGCCGACCTTCATGCCAGCTTTGGCTCCGCCCGCCTTGATCATGGCGTGGTACGACGTCATGCCCGCGTCGGTCCCAAGGGCCGCCAGCGAGAGATCGAGCCCGTCGGGAACCCGCGCCAGGTCGCGGTAGTCCGCCACCAGCTTGTCGGCGAAGCCGCCGGGTGTGAACATGCCGAGCGGCGGGCGAATGCCAGCCGAGTTGACGCCGACGACATCGCCGACCTTGAAGCCCGTCACGCCAGGCCCAATGGCGCTGATCGGGCCGGCGTTCTCATGCCCCTGCGTCATCGGCAGGAAGGGCATCACGCCGTCACCCTGCTGCATGTACATGATGTCCGAATGGCAAAGCCCCGCTGCCTTGACATCGATGACCACCTCGTTTTCCCCGGCGGTCGGCTCTTCGACCTCATTCATCTGGATGGGCGCCTGGTTGCCCATATACTGCCATGCCTTCATGTCGTGCTTCCTTTCCTTCATTGGTTGATGCGCTTTTAGGCGGTGTCCCTACGATGGTATGAGCTGAATCGTCTTGGTGCAACCAGACGGCAGGCCTACGGGACGGCCGCCAGGAAGACGAAGGCCGCCAGCAGCACCAGCAGCAGCGTGGCATGCAGCGTCTTGGCGCGGCCCGGCACCACCGTCAGGACGGCGACGAACGCCGAGACGGCCAGCAAGACTATCTGAAGCGGCTCCAGCCCCAGCGTCAGTTGGATCGGCATCCAGTGCGACGCAATGGCCAGCGTCGGGATCGTCAAGCCGATCGACGCCATCGCCGAGCCGTAGCCCAAGTTCATCGAAATCTGGACCTTGTCTTCGACGGCCGTGCGCACCGCGGTGATCGATTCGGGCAGCAGCACCATCATGGCGATGATGACGCCAACGAAGGATTCCGGGAAGCCCAGCCAGCGGACACCCGCCTCAAGGGCCGGCGATTCGATCTTGGTCAGGCCGACGACGGCCGCCAGCGAGATCAGCAACAGCACTAGGCTGGACGCGGTGGCTCGCTTGGACGGCAGGTTGTCGTGGGTGTCAGCTTCCTTCTCGGTGCCTGGCGGCAGGAAGAAATCGCGGTGCCGAACTGTCTGGGTGAAGACAAACAAACCGTAGATGACCAGGGACGACAACGCAACGAAGATCAGCTGGGCTTCGGCAAAACGCGGCCCCGCCGCGGACGTCGTGAAGCGGGGAAAGACCATCGTCAGGGTTGCCAGCAGCACGACAGAACCGAGCGCCGAGCCGGTGCCCTCAGAGTTGAACGCCGCCAACTTGAACTTGGTGGCGGTCACCAGCAGGGATATTCCGACGATGCCGTTCATCGTCAGCATGACGGCGGCAAAAACGGTGTCACGGGCCAGGGTCGACGTGTCGCCCTTGCCCGACAACATGAGGGTGACGATCAGGGCCACCTCGATGACCGTCACTGCAACGGCCAAAATCAGTGAGCCAAAGGGTTCCCCGACGCGATGGGCGATGACCTCGGCGTGCTGGACGGCCGACAGCACCGACGCCACCAGCAGGAACGCTTCGATCACCAGGACCCAGGCCGCCGGGTGCCGTCCCCAGGTTAGCGCCAACGAAATGGCAGCCAGGATAGGCAAAAGAGTCGTCCACCGGATCAGGCCTCGCCACCATTGCGTCGTCACGATGACCAGTCTAGCGGTGTGGTGCTAGCTCGTCAGGAACGCCTTGACGATTGGGCCGGCCGTGACGGCGCCGAGTGAGCCGACGTCGACGTAGGCACAGATGGCGTATTGACCGTTGAAGGCGATGAGCCAGGCGTGGGTCAGGGTCTTGCCGTCCTGGGTGAACTCGGCCGTCCCGGTCTTGGCCCCGTCCACCAGGCCTTTGAGGCCCGTGCCGGCGGCCGTGCCGTAGCTGACCACGTCGGCCATCATGGAGCGCAACTGGGTGGCTTCGTCGGCGCTCAATGGTTGCGGCTGTGGCACCGGGGTTGGCGTGGCCTGCCCGCCGGACGGGTCGATAATCGGGTTGCCGCCCGCGTCCACCAGCAGATAGGGAGTGATGGTGCGCCCCGCCGCGACGGACGCCGCCTCGGTGGCCATGGCCAGTGGCGACACCACAATCTGAGCTTGCCCGAAGGCCGACGCGGCCTTTTCGACGTCGGTTGTCGGAGCCGGCACGCTGCCCAGAAACGCTGGGAACCCCAGGTCATGCTTGACGCCAATGCCCAGGCTGGCGGCCGCATTCGGCAAGTCATTCGCGCCCAGGGTGGCCGATCCGTTCACCATCGCGGTGTTGCACGAGTAGGCGACGGCTTGCTGCAAACTCAGCGTGCCGGTGTGGGCAAAACCGGGGTCGTTGGTGAAGGGCTTGCCGTCGACAGTGACGGAATTGGGGCAGCTCAGCGGCGAATCCGGCGTCATGCCGCTGCGCAACAGCGCCAGCGCCGTCGATACCTTGAACGTCGAGCCGGGAGCGTACTGGCCCGCTGTGGCGTAGGCGTTGCCGCCGGACGCCGGGGAGTTGGCCGCCGCCAAAATCGCGCCCGTTTGCGAATCGAGCACCACCAACGACGCCACGCCCGTTTGCCCGGACAGCACAGCTTCCGCCTTCGTTTGAAGGTCGATATCCATTGTGGTGTGCAAATCGGCGCCGTCTTGCGCGTCCGCCTGGAACAGCACCTGCTTGGCGTCGGCCGAGGACGAAGTGGGGCGCGCGCTGGGCGAGTCATTCATGATGTCGCCGCTGGCGCGAGGCCCGATGTAAACGGTGGCGCCGGGCTTGCCCATCAGCACCGCGTTCTGGCTCTTTTGCAACCCGGAGTGGCCGACGACATCCCCCGCCTTGAATGCCCCGCCTGAGTTCTGGATGTCATCGGCCGTCGCCTCGCCGGCGGTGCCGAGCACCCCGATGGCAAACATCTTGGACGGCGCCAGCGGCAGGGTTGACTGTTGGGCCAACGAGCACGGAACCGGGTCGACCTCGGCAGGCACCTGGCCAGCCCGGTAGGTGATGGCGATGACGAACTGGCTGGGGCCGCCATTGGCCACCTGCTGTGCGTAGGCGTCTGGGTCGATGCCCACCACCTGCGCCAGTTGACGGGCCGCGGCGTCAGTTTGATCGTCGGGACAGTTCATCTTGTCGATACCGACGTTGAAAACTTGCCGGTTGTAGACGATGGCCTGGCCATCCCGGGCCAGGATCGAACCCCGAGTGGGCGCCGTCACGGCTAGTGAAAGCCGGGTGAACCCGTCCACGGACGGGTTGACAATGGCGGGCGACCAATCGATCTGCCAGCCGTCGCTGCCCATGTAGTGCAGGCCGACAACGCTGGTGAAGTCCCACGGTGTGCTGAAATCGTAGGTCTGATCGAGGTTCACCGTGGCCGTCTGCGAAGCCGCGTCATAGACGATGTCGCCCACCGTGACCGTCGACGGGCGCACACTGCCCATCCCCGCCGTCACGATGCCGTAATCCTTCACCGGATCGACGGTGGACGGGGTGAACGCCAGGGCGCTGATATCGCCGTTGACAAGGGCAGACGCCAAGGCGGAGGCTGTCGGCGTGACATCCGGCAGGGCTGGCGGCTGGTTGCGTCCGCACCCCGTCAGCAGCAACGCCAGCACCAACGCCCCGCTCAGCCCCCACCTCGAAGCAATCCTCATGACATCAGCCTACCGTCGCAGACTGACAGAAACCGTCGCGCCCAGTTGATACTTATGCCGGGCCTAGCTAGGCTTATGCGCTTGGATTGAACCGTTTGCCGTCCGAAGGAGGCACTGTGCTGGATCTGGCGTACATCGCCGGCACGGTCGTACTGTTCCTGTTGTTCGGCGCATTCGGAAAGGCCTTGGCGCGGCTGTGATCGTCCTCGGGGTCATCTCCGCGATCGTTGGCATCGCGGCGATCGTCTTCATGTTTGTCGCCCTCACGGATCCGGGGCGCTTCTGATGCAATGGTGGATGGCGGCCCTGCTGCTGGCCGCGTTGGCCGTGCCAATCGGGCTGCTTTACAAGCCGCTCGGCAACTACATTGCCTGGGTGTTTACCTCCCCCGATCATTGGCGGCCCGAACGCTGGGTCTACAAGCTGATCGGCGTCAACCCGGACCGCGAGCATACGTGGCATTCGTATTTGCGCGCGGTCTTAGTGTTTTCAGCGGTCGGGTTCCTTCTTCTGTACATAATGCAGCGGCTGCAAATGTGGCTGCCCTATTCGCTGGGCTTGCCAGCCGTCAGCCCCGACGTGGCCTTCAATACTGCCGCGTCGTTTGTGGGCAACACCAACTGGCAGGCGTATTCACCCGAAAAGACCATGGGTTACACCGTGCAGATGGCCGGTCTGACCGTGCAGATGTTTGTTTCGGGGGCGGTCGGCATCTGCGTTTCCATGGCCTTGACGCGCGGCATCGCCTATCACAAGCGTGGCACCCTGGGCAATTTCTGGGTCGATCTTGTCCGCGCCGTCTTCCGCATCCTGCTGCCGGCGGCGATCATCGCGTCAGTCATCTTGCTGACGGCGGGAGCGATCCAGAACTTCGCCGGCTTCACAACAGTCTCGACTGTGGCCGGCGGCACGCAGGTAATACCGGGCGGGCCAGCGGCTTCCCAAGAGGCAATCAAAATGTTAGCCACCAATGGTGGCAGTTTCTTCAATGCCAACTCGGCCCATCCATTCGAGAATCCGACGCCTTGGGAAAACCTGTTTCAAGTCTTCATGCTGGTTTTGTTTCCCTTTTCGATGCCGCGGACCTTCGGCAAGATTGTTGGCGATCACCGCATGGGTTATGTGATTCTGGCGACAATGGCCACCTTGTTTGTCATCGCTTATGTGTCGATCACGGCCGCCGAATTGTCCGCTTCGGGTACAGCGCCGCAGTTGGCCGGCGCCTCGATGGAAGGTAAGGAACAGCGGATCGGAATAATCGGTTCGACGTTGTTTACAACAGCCACGACGGGAACCTCTGGTGGCGCGACCAATTCGATGCACAGCTCATACACGTCCATCGGCGGAATGGTAGCGATGCTCCACATGGTGCTGGGCGAAATCTCGCCGGGCGGCGTCGGGTCCGGACTTTACACCATGCTCGTGATGGTCTTGCTGGGTGTCTTTTTGACCGGCCTGCTGCTGGGGCGCGCGCCAGTTTTCTTGGGCAAACGCCTTGGGGTCACCGAAATCAAGCTGGTGGGGATATTCATCTTGGTCTTGCCGGTGCTGGCACTTGGTGGCTTTGGCATCAGCATGGCAATCCCGCCGGTTCGCGCCGAAATCACCAACTTGAGCATGTCAACGGGTGGGCCACATGGCATCAGCGAAGCAATTTATGCCTTCATTTCCGTTTCCGTCAACAACGGGTCGGATTTTGCTGGATTCAATGCCAATACGCCTTACCTCGATACCGTTTTCGGAATACTCATTCTGCTTGGACGTTTCATTCCGATCGCGCTGGTCTTGGCCTTGGCTGGTTCATTTGCCAACCAGGGACGTGCCACCTCGCGGGCCAGTGAGCTGCCGTTGCACCGTCCTCAGTTTGTCTTGTGGTTAGTGATCCTGATTCTTTACATCGCCATACCGACATTCATCCCCGTCCTGTTGGTCGGACCGCTGGCGGAGGGGCTTCACTGATGTCAGTCACGGCGATCATGTTGGGGCACGGCGGCGGGCCGGGGCGCCAGAGCTTTTGGCGGGGTTTCTGGGGTATTACCGCGGCGACTTTCAAAAAGTGTGATCCCCGGGTGCAGCTACGCAATCCGGTGCTGTTTATCGTCTGGTTGAGTTCCGTGCTGGCCACCGTCATCGCCATCACGCAGCCTTTGCTGGGCGAGCCGCATATTTCGGGCGGCAGCCCCGTGCCGGGCGGATTCACCTGGGTGATCGCGGGGTGCCTGTGGCTGACAGTGTTAGCCGCAAATCTTGCTGAGGCCGTGGCGGAGGGGCGTGGACGCTCTCAGGCGACGGCACTGCGCTCGTTGCGCGAGGGCGTCGCCACGCACCGGGTGCGCCATTACACGAGCGACGATTCCAGCGCACTCAACGCCACCATCGATACGGTTGACGCGCTCGATTTGCGCCGCGGCGATGTTGTCGTGTTACAAGAGGGCGACGTGGTGCCGTCCGATGGTGAGGTCATCTGGGGCGTCGCGCTGGTTGACGAATCGGCGATCACCGGCGAATCGGCTCGCGTCATCCGCGAAGCTGGTGGTGACCGTTCGGCCGTCACCGGTGGCACGAAGGTGGTATCTGACCGTATCGTCGTGCGAGTGACGGGGACGCCTGGAGAGACGGTTGTCGACCGCATGATCCATCTGGCCGGAGGTGCCCACCGCCAGAAACCGCCAAACGAGCTGGCCTTGAACTCACTGTTGGCCGCCCTTTCGATCGCGTTTATCTTGCCTGCCGTCACCATTGACGTCATTGCCAAACCAGTTGCTCCGCCTGTTTCAATCCCGACTTTGATAGCAATGGTGGGAGTGCTGATCCCCACCGAAATTGCCGCGTTGCTGGCGGTCACCGGAATTGCCTCGACCTACCGTCTGCTTGAGCAGAATGTGCTGGTGCTTTCAGGACATGCGCTTGAAACCGCCGGTGATATCACAACTGTGCTGCTCGACAAGACCGGCACAATAACCCAGGGTGACAGGCAAGCCACCGAATTCGTGCCGCTTAATGGCGTCACGAGGCAGGACCTGATCAGAACGGCCGCACTGGCGTCCATCGGCGACCCAACCCCTGAGGGCACGTCTATCGTCAAACTGGCGGCAAAGCTCGGCGTGACATTCGATGGCCCCTCGCCAGGCACCTTGATTGCGTTTAGCGCGCAGACCCGAATGTCTGGTCGCGACATCAAGGATCTCAGCGTGCGAAAAGGCGCTGAGACATCGGTGCTGGCCTGGCTGAAACACATCGGCGTACAACAGACCAAGGCCGTTTCGGATGACCTGAAGGCGATAACCAACCGCATGGCCGAGACCGGGGCCACCCCGCTCGTGGTGGCTGAAAGGAACGGTGAAGAGGCTCGCGTGTTGGGTGTCGTCAATTTGAAGGACGTCGTGAAGCACGGGGTCATTTCGCGTATTTCACAATTGAAAGCCCTGGGGGTGCGCACGGTCATGGTGACGGGCGACAACCCGGTGACGGCGCGAGCGATTGCCGGCGAAGCCGGATTTGACCAAGTATTGGGTGACGCCACACCCGAGGACAAGCTCGCATTGATCACGAAAGAGCAGGCGTCCGGTCACTTCGTCGCCATGACGGGTGACGGAACAAACGATGCCCCCGCGTTGGCCCAGGCCGACATCGGTGTCGCCATGAGTTCCGCCACCCCAGCCGCCAAGGAGGCAGCCAACTTCATCGTCTTGGACGACGACCCCACAAAGCTGGTCGAGATAATCGACGCGGGACGCCGGCAGATGACCACGCGCGGCGCGCTGACGACCTTCAATATCGCCAACGACATCGTCCGCTATTTCACCTTTTTCCCGGCGTTTTTCGTCGGCATATTCCCCGGCTTGGACAGGCTGAACATCCTGCATTTGCACTCGCCGGCGTCCGCCATCATTTCGACGGTGCTCTACTCCGTCCTGGTGATTTTCCTGCTGATCCCGATGGCCCTGGCGGGTGTCCCGTACCGTCTGGCTGATCTGGGCCGCGCACTCGACCGCAACCTGCTGTATTACGGCGTCGGCGGCATCATCATTCCAATCATCATGATCAAGGCAATTGACATGCTCATCGCATTGATTCCGGGTTACTGAGTTGGGGAAGGAGACACCATGCACCAGACTGGACGCTCGATTTTGATCGCTGTGCGACTGATGATCGTGTTTATTGTTGTTCTGGGCATCGCCTACCCCTTGTTGATCACAGGCATCGGCCAGGCGTTTTTCCACTCCAAAGCCAACGGATCACTGCTCCAAGACAGGAACGGTCAAACCGTTGGATCAGCACTTCTCGGACAGTCGTTCAGTGACGCACAGGGCAACCCCTTGCCGCAGTATTTCCAGCCCCGCCCCTCTGCCGTCAATTACGACGGCTCTGATTCCGGCGGCTCCAACCAGGGCCCGGAAAACCCGGCCCTCATCGCCGATATCACGCAGCGCAAGGCCCAGATCGCGGCTTTCAACGGCGTCCCGGAATCGGAGGTGCCGCCCGACGCTGTGACCGCTTCGGGGTCGGGCCTCGACCCAGACATCAGCCCGGCCTACGCCGCCATCCAGGTCAACCGTGTCGCCAAGGCCCGGGGCCTGTCCGTCGACCAGGTGCAGGCCCTAGTGGCGAAATACACCACGGGCCCCGACCTGGGTTTCATCGGCGAATCCCGCGTCAATGTGGTGCAGCTAAACCTAGCGCTTGACGAACTCCGCTAATCCCTGATTCCCCTTCCGAGGAGGGGAATTGAGCCAGATGACTTGCCGCTACCGATAGAGTTTCCACTGTACACAACCTGGAGAGGCCACTACGCGCACCTACCTAGCCCTATTTTCCGAGCCCGGCCGGCTGGCCTTCTGCGGCGCCGGTTTCGTGGCTCGGGCGGGCGGCGCCATGGTCAACGTCGGCATTGTCTTGATGATCTCGGCCCTGTATGGGTCGTACGGCTGGGCCGGTTTTCTGGCTGCGGCGAATGGGCTGGCGTGGGCTGCAGGCAACGCCGTGCTGTCGCGCCTGGTTGACCGTCACGGGCAACGCGCCGTTATGGTGCCGGCCGTCATCGTGACGTCCGCCGGCATGGCCGCGTTCATTCTGGCCGGCGTAGTGCACGAGCCGATCTGGGTGCTGCTGATACCTTGCGTCATCAGCGGGGCGACGGGCGGGTCAGCGTCGGCCATGGTCCGGGCCCGCTGGAACCATGCCTTGGACAACTCCAGCCAGCTCAATGCCGCCTTTGCCCTGGAATCGACGCTGGACGAAGTCACCTACATGATCGGCCCCATGGTGGCGACGCTTCTGGCGACAACCATCCACCCGGCGGCCGGGCTCATCGCGCCGATCGTGCTGGGCGTCAGCGGCGGCTTGTGGTTCTTCCAAGGCCTGCAGGCCAGCCAGCCGCCCGTCCGCATCCTGAACCAGGGCGGCAGCGCGGTGCTGGCGGTCGCTGGCCAGAACCCTCCCGCGCCGGCTGTCCGCAGCCCCGTGACGCTGGAACGCGACCGCTTCGTCCTTGCCTTCGGCGGCATGGTGCCCGTCATCGCGGTGACGGCGCTGTTCGGCTGCACCTTTGGCGCCATCGACATTGCGGTCGTGGCCGCGACGACCGACTTCGGCGCCCGCGGCATGGCCGGGGTGGTGCTGGCCGCATTGTCTCTGGGCTCGGCCTTGGCCGGGCTGGCCTATGGTGCTCACGCCTGGAAAGTGTCTCTGGCGAGACGGTTCGTCATCGGGGTGCTGGCATACGCCGTCTTGACGGCCCTGTTCCTGTTGGCGCACAGCGTCGCCGTTCTCGTGGCCTTCGGCCTGTTTTGCGGCATGGCGGTGGCGCCATCCCTGACGAACGCCAACACCCTGGTGGCCTCCCTGGTGCCGCGCCATCGCCTGACCGAGGGGCTGGCTTGGATCGGCACATCCATCGGCGTTGGCGCCTCGATCGGGTCGTCGGTGGCCGGCCGTCTGATAGACGACTACGGCTACGTGGCAGGCTTCCTGACGGCGGCCGTCGGCACAGTGGCGGCTTTCCTGATCTCAATGCTGGGGGTCCGGGCACTCAGCCGGGCGCTTGGGAAGCGCGCCACCTCGTCAGTGACGGACTAACACCGGGCTGGAAGACGCCGCCGATGATCGCTTATACTTGTTCGCGGTGATGTGTCTGAGCGGCCAAAAGAGCTCGCCTCGAAAGCGAGTGTGGGGCAACCCACCGGGGGTTCAAATCCCTCCATCACCGCTTGGGGAAAGCTTTCCCGCTGTCTTGCTTTAGCGAGGTTATCGTCCAACTGGCACACACTGCCCGACTTAACCGAACTATCATCCAAACATTAAGGTGTTTTTCGTCACTTTCTGCCCCAGAATGCGTTAACGATTGCCACTATTGGTAGTGTTGATGTCGTGTTAGTGTCGTTTTCAGTGCAAAACTACAGATCATTCCGAGAAGAAGCGGTGCTCGACCTGAGGTCAAACGATGGCGCCGCCGCCAATGCTGCCCCGTGGGACGGCAACCTACAACCGGTGGCGGGAATCTATGGCGCGAACGCGTCCGGCAAGACGACGTTCTTCAACGCCATGTCGGCGATGGCACAACAAGTCTTGGAGTCTTACCGTTCACCACGTCTGCTCGGTGAACCGTTCGCCTTTGACAGCGCCAGCGCGTCACATCCGACCAAGTGGTCGGCCACGTTCATTGCTGGTGACGGAGTCTGCTATGCCTATGGCTTCAGCGTCTTCAACCGTCTGGTTGTTGAGGAGTGGGCCGAACAGTACGCGACGGCCCGTCCGACATTACTGTTTGAGCGCAAGGGCTCTGTTATCAAGTACGGGACAGCGTTGAAGGGCGCCAATCGTGCCGTTGAAAAGACGTTGCGCCCCAATGCCCTGTATCTGTCGGCTGCGGCTGCCGCTGGGCACGCGGGGCTTGCTCCCATATTCAACTGGTTCGACCAACACCTTCAGGTTTTCGAAGCAGGGGGGTACAGGCCATTAGTCAGCAAGGTGATAATGGCCCTAGCGAGTGACCCGAGCCGTCGCGCTCGGCTGGCCGGAATGATGCGACGCGCAGACCTCGGACTATCCGGCTTGGAGCTACACAAACGAGATCTATCCGATCTGCAAAAGTCGCAAATTCAAAGGGCTGCCGAAGCCATGCAAGCTTTGACGGGGGAGGAGATTCCATTCGAAGGACTGAACGAGTCTTTCGATGTGTTCGGTACCCACCAGGTCTCAGGGCAAGAGTATCTCCTCCCTTTCAATCTCGAGTCGGACGGCACACGAGCGATGCTATGCCATGCTTTCGTCATTGATGAAGCTCTGCGCACCGGGTCCACGGCCGTGTTCGATGAGATCGATGCCAGCCTTCATCCATTGCTCGTACGCGAGCTGGTTCGCGTCTTCCAGGACCCCCGGCTCAATCCGCTGCAAGCTCAGTTAATCTTCACGACACACGATGTATCACTCATGGAGGCCGGCTATGGTAACGGCGCTCAGTTGGGACGAGGTGAGATCTGGTTCACGGAGAAGGATTCTGCCGGCTGTTCGACGCTGGTTGCGTGCGCTGACTATGTGCCGCGTACCAGGGAGAACCTCGCCCGCCGCTACATGTCGGGGCGCTACGGTGGCATACCCGAACAGCTTGACTTGGTCGACCCGGTGCTGGTCTGAGGCGCCGGAATGGGCAGATCACCGACCGGCGGAGGGCGTCGGAAAATCAAACGGCGCGAGCAGCGACACCGCTTCCTGATCGCCTGCGAAGGTGAAAAGGAGGTCGCCTATTTCAAGTGGCTCAGCAAGCGACTTGGTGGCGCTGTTTTTCTCAAGCCAATAAAGAAATGGGCCGCACCCGAGCGGGTTCTCAATCTGGCAGTCTCAGAACGCTCCGCCGATCAGCAAGCAGCCCAAGAGTCAGGTGACGCCGACGATGTTTATGACGACGTTTGGATTGTGGTCGATGTCGATGAATACGCCCACCTGCCACAAGCTCTCATCGAAGCCGACCGCGCTGGCATAAAGTCAGCAGTGAGTGGACCATGCTTCGAAGTCTGGCTAATCCTCCACCTTGCTGACCATCAGGCCGCATTCAACAACGCCAAGGCCGCCAAGGAAAACTGGGCTAAGCTCGTCGGTCCGACCAGAATAGTCCAGCAAGAGTTCGAGCGCACCGAAGGTTACCTGGCGACGGCAGCCACCCGAGCTGATGCTCTCCTCGACAGACATGCCCGCGACGGGACACCGCGCCACAAGCGCAATCCGTCAAGCGAGGTTGGTTTGCTGATCCGCTCCGTCGCCAAGGCAACAGGCGCCAATGTTGAGCTGGACTAGCGCGACGCACCAGAAGACCACCCCGGCAGCTCCGCCGTCATCCCTCCCAAGAGGGGAATGGCCCTCGCTTACACACGGCCAGTTTGGTACGATCATTTAGCCATAAACTGACTACACCGATCAAGGAGACGCAGTGCCGGGAGGCTGTCGCCCTATGCCACAAATCCTCACTCAAGAGTGATTGACGGATGTCGTCACACAGCGCTTCTGCCGTCATAACGCCCGCCACCGTGTCACCTTGGCGGGGGCGCCTTGTCGTGCTGGCCGGCCTGCTGTTGATCGGCCTCAACTCGCGCATCATGGTGGCGGTCGTCGCCCCGATCATCGGCCTGATCAGGCAGGACGTCCCAATCTCGCGCAGCGACGAGGGCGTCATCGGTCTGCTGGCGCCCCTGTGCTTCGCGGTTTTCGGGGCCATCTCACCGGCGCTGGGACGCCGCCTCGGCCTGGAAGCTTTGATGATCGGCGCGTTGGCGGTGTCGGGCATCGGCGAACTCTACCGCGCCCTGATACACACCCCCGCCCAATTCATCATCTGGAGCATCCCGGCGCTCGTCGGCGCCGGCGTCGGCAACGTCATTGTCCCGCCACTGATCAAGAAGTACTTTCCCGACAGGGTGGGTGCCGTCACCGCCATTTACACTTTCTTCACGACGCTGTCGACGGCACTGCCGCCACTGTTCATTCTGAACATCGCCACCACCACCGGCTGGCGGTTCTCGGTGGGTGTTTGGGCCATCATCGGGTTCTGCGGCGTCATACCTTGGCTGATGGTGGTGTTCTCGTCCGAACGGGCCGGCGAGCGCCTCTCAGCCGTCAGACGCCGTCTTGATCCCCGCGTTTCCGCGCCGCGCCCACATCGTCTGCCGGTCCACCTGTCTCACACCCCGCTGGCGTGGGCGATGACGGCCGTGTTCGCCGTCAACTGCATCATCGGCTACACGGCGTTCGCCTGGCTGCCCCAGGTTTTCGTGGATGCCGGCATCACGCAGGCCCGAGCGGACTTTTACCTGGGCCTCTTCACCGCCGGTTCCCTGCCGGGTGCGCTGATCACACCAATCCTGGTGGCACGCATGAAGCGGACGTGGATCCTGCCGGTCGTGTTCTTCACCGCCTACCTCATCAGCTTTTTGGCCTTGTCCATCAACCCAGCCCACCTCACCCTGACCTGGATTCTGCTGTCGCGCGTCGGCGACTGCTTCTTCCCCTACATCTTGACGATGATAAACCTAAGGACGAGGACGACCCGCGGGTCCATCGCCATGTCAGGCTTTGTGCAGCCAGTCGGCTACACGATCGCCGTCATCGGCCCCTGGGGTTTCGGCATGCTGCACACACTGGTAGGCAACTGGCATATCCCCATGCTGGCCCTCGTCGCCTGCCTGCCTCTTCAGCTGATCGGCGGTATCGTCATGGCCCGATCGAAGCCGCTGGACATCTGATTCGCGCCGCAGTGCCGACGCCTGGTAGGGTTGTCCGGTGCTGATCCCTCAGCATGGCAGGTTGCCCGAGCGGCCAATGGGAGCGGTCTGTAAAACCGTCGGCGAAGTCCTTCGAAGGTTCAAATCCTTCACCTGCCACTACGGGACCACCCCGTCGGCTCCGCCGCCACCCCTCCTAAGGAGGGGAATTTAAAACCACCCCGTTGGCTCCGCCACCACCCCGGAGGGGAATCGGGGAATGGAGGTCACTTGACAAGCTGGCCGATGATTACCGCGTTGTCCTTGGCGTGACCGTCCGCCTGGTAGCCGGCCTCCGAGGTCGACTGCAAGCAAGTCACAAACACCAACATGCCCGGGGTGGGCGTCCAAAGATCGGCCTGCGTGCTCAACTCCGGCTTGGACACAACCCGGGACGACACGACCGAATAAACCCGATCACCGACGTCGATCTCCGCGCCCGTCTTCACGACAACCACGCCCGCCGCCGGGTCGATCACAAAGTTCCCGGGCGCCCTGCCCGGAGCGCGCAGCGAGTGCGCCGCCACATACACCGTGCCCGTGGTCGCATCCGCCAGCGGCACCCCCAAGTTACGCATCAGATACACCGACGTGTACCCCGGCGGGTTGATCACATTGTCCACCACACTGGCTTCACGAAGCGGCACATCAAGCCCGACCGATGAAATCTTGAAATGCAAACCGTTGTAATCCTGCGGATCAGCCGACTGAACATAAGACGGATCCTGAACCTGCGGATCATCCGGTATCACCTGGTTGCCCGCCATATCAACGTACTGCACGGCGCCCGGGTCACTCGGCGCGGCAGAATGCCACCCGGAGACACCGTAGACCACACCCCCGGCCACCAGCGCAATCGCCAACACCAACAGCAACACGTCAACCACCCGCGCACGCTTCGACAGCGGACGAGTCTTGTTGGGTGTCAACCCCCAGTCATAAGTGGCGCTATGCTGCGGCGCCGCCGCATGCCGGGGCCAGCCTGCCGCCGCGGTGGAGACAGGCACGACCCGGCCCCGCTGCTCATGTAACCCACGCTTAGCCATGTCCGCACCTCCCGTTCATGCCTCTCCAGAACACTGGACCAAGATACACGACCCTACCATTGCGGCCTGTGGATCGGCTATGGGTCTGTGGATAACCTTTTCTTAGCTAACCAACTGGCCGATGATCACAACGTTTGTCGCGCTGTGACCGTTCGACAGGTAGTCCCCGCCTTGCATGCAGGTGATCAGCACCAACATGCCTGGCGAGCCAGCCCACAACGCGGTCTGATTGCCCAAGTCGTCTTTCGACACCGTCAATGACGCCACCACCTTGTACACGCGATCGCCGACATCAATCTCGGCCCCATTCTGCACAGTTACAGTGGTCGTCGTCTGATCAATCAGGTAGTCACCTGGCGCCTCGCCTGGGGCGCGCACCGAGTGCGTCACGACATAGACCGTGCCCTGATCGGCGTTGGCCAGCGACACCCCCATGTTCTTCACCCAGTACACGGACGTGTAGCCCGGTGGGTTAATCACATTGTCAACCTGATTGACCGACCCCAGCGGCACATCAAGGCCGACTGACGGAACCTTGAACCGAATACCCAAGTCAGGCTGCGCATCGGCCGCCTGAACATAACTCGGGTCAAAAATGGAGTTGTCGTCGGGAATGACCTTGTTGCCGTTCAGGTCGAGGTACACGGGCGTGTGTGCCTGCTTGTACCAGTAGATTCCGCCGGTGGTGGCTGCCCCGGCTATCAGCAGAAGGGCCAGCACCAACAACAAGATGGACGCTAATGACCACTTCCGCTTGGGCTTCTTCTCTTCCTCTTCCTCGGCTGGCTCCTCATCCCACCAACTGCCGTCCTCCGGCGCGGTGACGTCGTAGTCATCCGGTCTTTCATCCAAGGTGACGGCAGTGACGGCGACGGCCGGGGCAACCTGCTCTTCAGCTTCGGGTTCAACCACCGGCTCTTCGGCCACAACCGGAGCGGCGGCACCCTTGCGACGTCCCCGCGGCTTCGGCGCAGGCTTGACCACTGGTTCAGCCAACGTCTCCTCTGCCGGGGCCTCGGCCTCTTCGGCGACCTCCGGCTCGGCCTTCACAGGCTCTGCCAGATCAGCCCCGACGGGCGTCAGCTCGACTTCCGGCTCCACCGTGGGCAGCACCACACCAGCCACATCCGGCAGCTTGATAACCGGCGTTTTCGCCGGGCGCCTGCCGCTGGCGGGACGAGGGGCCGGTACCTCCGGTTCCACTATCGCCACCGACTCAGCCACTGGTTCGACGGCCGGCTCCGGCACCGTCAACTCTGCCGCCACAGGAAGCTCTGCTGGCAGTTCTTCCGGCACAGGTGCCACAAACGGGGTGACCCGGCTGGGCCTGGTGGTCTTACGAGGTTTCCTGGCAAACTCAGGGATGACGGCTTGGACGACGGGCTCAGATTCCGGTTCAGGCTCCGGCTCCGCCACTGGTTCCGGCTCCGGCTCCGGCTCCGGTTCCACCACCGGTTCCGGTTTCGGCTCCTCAAACCCCTTGGTGTCCTCGAGTAGTTTCGCCAACCTGTCCGTCGCCGACATCTGGCCTGCGGCCGGTGCGGCGGCACCAGCCTTCCCCCGGGGGCGCAAGAACTCCGGCATTTCTGGGGCCGGCACAGGCGAAGCAGTGGCAGTCGAGGCGGCTTCCAAACGCTCACGCCATGACGGGACGGGCGCGGGCGCGGGCGCGGCCGGGGCCGGGGTTGGCGCAGCCTTGCTCGACTCGCGCGGCGTCCTCAGGAACTCCGGCAACTCCGGTGGCGGCGTGGCTGGCGCCGAGACGGCTGCCTGGGCGGCGGCGAGACGCTCGC
>Ga0123354_10007386_pt1 | contig 16536 bp, 9 predicted proteins | sample TergutLab28metaG_2_FD_97872 | JGI IMG/M metagenome (GOLD analysis project Ga0123354, IMG submission 97872) | Labiotermes labralis P4 segment gut microbial communities from Petit-Saut dam, French Guiana - Lab288 P4 | ecosystem: Host-associated > Arthropoda: Insects > Digestive system > Gut ...
ACGGTGGTACAACGAGTGTGGACCATGAAATGTATGATTATACTGGTACTAATTGGAGCCACTGGAATAGTGACAAAAGGTTTGAAGAAAAATTTGAAAGCCATGCCAGGAACAGATTCAATAGATTCACTTCAAAAGACAGCTATAGGTGGAACATCACACATAATACGGGAAGTACTGCAGTCTGAAACTGGAAGACTGAGCGGTGGTGATCTCCGTTGGTTCAGAAGAAGTGCCAGGAAGAAAGGGCTTTTTACAAGAGATTATTATTATTATTATTATTATTATTACGATAATAATATCAAAGTGTTAATCAAACAGGCAGTGAGACAAGGATCGTGTTTAAAGGCTGGTAGAATATTAATTCAGAATATTGTTTATCTGGAAATTTTTCATGATTAATGGTAGATCTTTTCATAAATAAATTTACGTTCTGTATGTTTATCAGTGCTTGTTAGTAGGTGATTTATATTTTTATATCATTGATGTAATGGCGAATGAAAAATTGTACAGTCCTCTATTTTCCAATCTCTTTCTTCACCGATAAACACATAAATGACTGACAAACCATAGGGATGCAAGTAACTTAGGTTCGGAATTTGTTTTTCGCAGTTCTGTTGTGAACGTACAGCGCGTCCAGTTACTACGTTATCACGTTCAGCAGTCCACTGAATATCATATTCTCGTCAAAGGTTTTAATTTGCCCCCAGTGTCATGCAAGCCTGGTCTGGTGCCTTAGTAGAACAAATGCCTATGGTGCCAATGCAACCCACGAAGCACATGTGCTGAAAAAGAGTTTGAGTAACAGTTCGTACAGAATGTTCACAATACAGCCACTGGAGACATATAATTGCAACTACCGCGCACTTTTGCTTACTCTTCTAGCAACTACCAAACCCGTCTTGAGTGGTCCGCGATAGCTCAGTCAGTACAGCGACTCGCTCCGGGGTGGACGGTGCGGGGATCCAATTCCGGTGGGCGTGAGATTTCCCGCACCCGTCTAGACCGACCCTGGGGCCCACCCAGCCTCCTGTTCAATAGGTACCGCGTCTCTTTCCCGGGGGGTAAAACTACCGGGACGTGGCGTTGACAACCCATCTCCATCTAGTGTTAAAGTACAAGAAAGAGTAAAGCTATACGTCTACTACACCCTCTTGGCCTTCATCGCCTGTGAACAGTATTTTTTTTTTTTACCAACTGTTGAAGATAAGGCGCAATGTTCCTTCGAACCGTCGGTGAATTCTAAGTTACCCGTTACACAGCATAACATTCCAGGAGACCAGGGGCCTTCAGGTTTCCGTACAATTTATCGGCCCTGCTTGCTGTCAGTTTTCAGGCGTATTTTTGCATCTTAGCATCCTGAATTCACATCCGTTTGTGTGTACATTTCCTAGGTCTCTGCATTTCGTTAATCTGCTCTCAACTATCGATCCTCTCGATGCACATTGTTATATCTACACCTATCCAGCATGAATTACTACACCTCCATCTAGTGCAAAGGTTAAGAATGATTGACGCTATAATGCTACTTCTATGAGCTTTCGTGGAGAAGGGAGGGACAGTTTTACCTCTAATTTTAGGGGTCTGAGAAGTTTATTATTTATATGAGTTCAGTTGACAGCAGTGGCATACCCAAGAATTTTGTTTGGGGGGGGGGGGGTGGTTCTACAAATTCAGTTGTGGACAGAGGACAGAGAGAATGGGGATATCGGGGCGGTAGCCCCCTAGACAGGGGTTCTGGAGGCAGCTGTAATTTGGTACAAGAAATTTCATTTCGTGTAGTAAAATTTTCTTAATTTTTGGTACTTTAAGACTATTTGTGATGAGAACCAATTTATTTGTCATTGCTAATGTAAAACAATTGCTAACCGGCGGTAGTTTTAGAATTTTACTGGGTTTTTTCCGAACATCTTGGGGTGTTAGCATCCTAAATTCAGCAATTTTTAAGTTTTCACAATCGGGTTGACTTTGGCACGATTTTGGAGGGCCTTCGGAATTTCGGAGGGGGTTTGAACCCCCAAACACTCCCCCCCCCCCTCGGCACGCCACTGATTAACAGTGTCTGAAGAATTTTTAGGCGCGTTCGCAAAATTGCGAAAAGCTTCGTCGTGTCTGTTCTTCTGTCCAACCGTCCGTCCGCATGGAAAAACGATTAGATACTTTGGTACATTATTTAATTCCCACATTCAATACACTTTCTTTAAAAACGTCAGTATTACAAAACCGATAATAGAATTGTTTCTTCATGTAGCTACTATAATCCTGACAGACTGAAAAGTATTATCTCGTCCTTTTCTAAATAAAATGTTTATTTATAATATTCTTCCAGGCAACGTTTTGTTGTAGAACATGGAACATTGAGCTTATAAAATACATTGTTTGTGTATGGGTGTCACTGAGAATCTAACCTAATGAAGTGGGAGCATTTTGAATGCCCACAGCAATGCAGCCATGTTACATGGAGCACTATTCATAGCTGTTGAAGTGAGCCACAGTCTGAGCTATAAATAACTTGTGTCCTCAAGGTGTGACAACTGTTGGCTGACTAGGAATAATCATGTCAGCTTGCATCAGATCTCTGTGTAAACGTGTGGTAAACGTTTTAAATTCAGTCTATAAGTAATAAACAGTACATTCTAATAATTAATAGTATATATTTTTTCTCACAACCTCTTCTTCACATGCTGATAAATCACTGCAAATTTTGGAGTAAAGTGTATGAAATATGGAAATGTAATACATTACATTACTTAATTTTGTTTGCTGAAAATAGGCAGTGAATTACAAAAATAACATAAATTCACAAAAAAAACTGATGTCAACTATTTTTGACACTTCACATTTTTATCTACATGTGTGACCTTCCGGACAGTCCATAGTCTAAGAATTGTAATGGGATGTGGACCTACACAGCATGTAGTTTAGAGCCTTCATTGTCATTATTGTGAGAAAGAAAATCGCCGTCTTTCCTGCAGTATCATATGGCCTGTTCCCAATTTTTCCTATTACTGTAGCCCAATTGCCTCTGATTAAAATACCCCTCAGGCAATATGACACTCAGATTCAATTACTCTTTCTGCAGGGATATTGCACTTTTATTTTTAAAATGTTTAAAAATAGATGTTTGGAATTTTAAAGCCAAAATATCATGTATAAAATGCGAATACATACTTATTACCAGACATGTTATTCTAAGGTGTTGTTTTTGTGTGCTGTCAGGATAGTCAGGTAATTGAAGTACTAAAAAATATATAAAAGCAAATACCATTTATGAATGTAGTGATTAACTGCAACCATCTATATGGGAGCTTACACACAGTGATCAGACCTCATCAAGGTGATGGCCTCTTGCACAAATGCAACCAGCACACGCTATGCGAGGCAATTGTGCTAAGTTGCATGCAGTTACAGCTCCACAGTTCTTGAATGTAGGATTGGGTGTGTTTATACCGCTACATATTCTAATTATCCCACCCATCTTTTGTCCATTCAGATTCCAATTTACTGCTGTGCAAAGCAGGACACAATACAGCAGTATTTCCCAACCACAGGATTTTGATTCACTGATTCAAATTACGTTTACCTGGCTGCTTTTTATCTAACAGATAAGTAAGTATTCTTAGAGACTTCCAGCACACTTCTGTGTATGTGTGATGTGTGTTATAATTCACCACATTCTGATTTTGGTGAGACAGTACTTCCATCGTTTTCTTGACCACTGTGCTTGCACAGAATGTCCCGTGGTGTTAACACTTCAAAATGATCATCATAAAAACCTTATGTGATCATACCAGTTTCCATAACAGTGAATATTCTTATTTTGGGCTTGTAAACTACAGCACTGTGTTATAGTCTGGTAAGTAGTAACCATATTTTTCACTCCACCTGGCCTCCTGATTTGCCAGTCCTGTCTCCATGACCAATTTCTCATCTCTCATATAGCCCACCAACTTCTCAACTTTGTTCATTTCCATCCTAAAGGTAGAAGCAGTGGAACCCACCTACCAGACCATGAGAGCCATAATACAGAAGGCCACAACATGAATTTCAGTGTATAATCAAGATTTCACTGAACCACCAAACATAAATATACTAAACACTGCAGTTAATTGCTGTGGTCACTACATTTTACAGTTATCATATATTCTTGACAAGAAAAGACAACATTTCCCACTTATTGATCATGACAAAGAGGACACTTCAGTAACAAAAAAAAATTTAAAATAGGACATATAAATAGTTACAGTTTTATAAACTAAAAATTCCTCTTAATGCCTATCTGACAGTTACTTAAATTTCATGGGTGTTAAATTCAGAAGGAGGCGTTTTCATAAGCATGTTTTTCACAAAGTTCACGTTGTTCTGAACCTCTACGCTAATGTTTCCCAAGACACTCTGAAAGTCATCTGCTGAACACATGCCTTTTTTTAACTTTGACAGTGAAAATACAATATTAAAATTGCATATTTCTTTACAATAGTAGTAGAAATATTATTTTACAATGTAAGTACCATTTAAGTACATAATAACATTCAGAAATAACAAATAGTCAAAACTCTGGACACATCTCCAAATTTAAAACCTACCTAGATGGAAATTTTGGATTGCAGAAGAGGGCATGTCCAGGGTAAAGAAGTAGACCTGCCAAATTTGTTGTTCATTTCAGTGATAGTGATTTCAAACATTAGTAACTTTAATACAACAGTAAATTAGCTGCTTAATAGTACACTTAATTATGTGATTCACAGAATCAGTTCAGTTGACTATAGTAAGGCACACTTCACTTGTTTGTTTGTAGCTCTGGTATCTAAATATATCTGAATGTAATTACTGATTTACAGTGTTGTATGAGAAAGCAATAGAAGATCAGATCTCTCCTCCACCTCCTCGGGCTATTATAATTTTTTTTTTAAATTTATTCTCAACTGTTAATTATTAGGTGGCAGTCTTCTGGTAAGTCCAGATCTCAACAAGAAATGAAAGTGATTTACCCTGGCACTGTGTGGTTGATGGGTGACCTGGGAGCAACTGAAGGTTCTGATCTAATCCCTTCTTACTTGCTCCTAATATTCCAGGTATAATTGGCACAATTTTTGTCCTCACTCATCACATCCTGCTGACCTTCATGTCCATGTCTTTGTACTTGCTTAGTTGTTCAGTTTCTTTTGTGTTAACATTTGAATCACGTGGTATGGCTATATCAATCAGTAAACAAGTCTTCTCTTTTTATCATGCAGTACTATATTAGATTAGTTTACCAGTATTTTTCAATCTGTGATAACCGGTACATCCCACATAATAGTGATACTGTTGATATTTATGACCCTCTCAGCTATATGTTCATAGTACTTGTCAGCTGTAACCCCATATGTTTACATATCATCCAGTGGATGTATTAGCCATCTTATTGTGTCTATGGGTGTATTCAGATGGTGTATGCATTGTGCATCCAGCAACAATATATTTTATGTGTTCTTCTCCCTTACAGCACATCCTGCATTTACTATCAGTTGGTTGCTTAATAATGTTCCTTTAATGAAAACGTGTATTGAGTGCTTGATCTTGGGCTGTATTATCAAACTCTCTCTATCTCCCTTTAGGCCTGAGTCACATAACCACACCAGGTATTTTTCTTTATCTACTGGTGGTCTTTCAAGATCCCAGTAGAACAGTCCATGTATTATTATTATTATTATTATCATCATCATCATCATCATCGTCGTCGTCGTCGTCGTCGTCGTCATCATCATCATCATCACCAACAGCACCATCATCATCAACATCATCCTTGTTTTCACCTTCATGCTGGGTATTTACAATTATATACCTGAAACAAACCACGTTTCTAGGGTATATGATGTTGCAGCTGCTCTGTATTTACAATTTGTGCTACATAAAATGTTATTTGGCCCATGAAATGTGTTTTGTACTTTTAAATTAGCACTTTCTGTAGTAGGTGTGCAGTGCCCAATATGGCTATTTTATGCAGTTCCTTATTTATTTTATTTATTTATTATTTAACGTTCCGTAGATCCACAAACAATTTCAAAGTTTAGGATATAGAACATGTCAATAAAAGTATATAAGTAGAAGTATAAGTATAATTATAAATACATTGGTCTTAGGAATCTAACTGTTTCCAAGTCAATACATACAGTCTGGGAAACAAAGTTTGTATATAAGATACATAGGACAGTCATAACTACAAGCAGACAGTTTTATACATAGTCATAAATAGAGAAGCTTATCAGACATGTAAGTCAACATTTGTAGGTAGTAAAGCACAGAACATAGATTACACATGTTGATAAACTGGTACAACAAATCACTGAAGAAACATTCTCAGTTTGTAAATAAATTGTATTGAAAGTATTTTTCTAGGCAATAAAAAGAATGTATATGTAGGAATCGTTTTAAACAATTTTAAAATTTCTTAATATTATTAGATATCTCTTTAATGTGGGGGGGGGGAGATTGTTAAAAATCCTAATACCCATATAATGTGCCCCCTTTTGGTATACTGTAAGATTAGTAATTGGATGGTAAAGGTTATTAAGTTGCCTTGTACCTTTAGTATGGTTCTCTGAATTCAATATAAAAAATTTTGTGCTTTCCTGGTATATTGCTCAGGTTTGTCTGAGTGATTTTGAAATGGTTCCATTCGCCCCTATTATTACTGGTATCACTTTTACTTTCACATTCCACAAGCGCTGAATTTCTATAATGAGGTCTTTATATCTTAAAATCTTCTCAGCTTCTTTCTTGAGCACATTTCTGTCTCCAGGAATTGCAACATCTATTTCCATGCATGTTCCTTCTTTATTATCATGGATTATTATTTCCAGTTTATTGTTAGGAATAGCTCTGTCTGTTCATACTTGATTGTTCCATAATATAATAACCTTACCTTCATGGCTCATTTTGACTGAATTTGGTACATGGTCATACCAGTGTTTGTTGTCTAATTTAACCCCAATTTCCTTGCATATGTTAAAGTGTAGTTGAGCACACACTCTACCATGTCTCTTTATGTATTGTTCTTTTGCTAATATTGGGCATGGTGATATTATGTGTTCCACTGTCTCATCAAATTGTTTACTGAGTCTGCATTTGTACCTGTTTCTGTTTGTAATAGTTTTGGCGCATGATATTTGTCTTTTAATACCTGATCTTGTGCTGCTATTATTTCACCTTCAGTTTGTCCTTTCAAATCTCCCCTCGACAACCACAGGAACATGTCTTCTTCACTAATAATCTGTCTATCCATACTTTCAACATAATGGCTGTGCGATATTTTGCTTTCCCATTTTTTCTTTAAGAATTTCTCCAATTTTGCATTTATGTGTTGAATGCCTTCCTTTTTTGTGTCACTGTTCTCATTTTATTGGTTTCATTCTTCTGCAACCTTTGCTGTCACTTTAATTGTTGAATTCATATTTGCTTGATTCCTTTCATGAATTTTGCTGCTGTTGTTGTTATTGTTTTTGTTTTTGTTTTTGTTGTGGTCATCACCATCATCTCTTGTCACAGGCCTTTTCTTCCTGGTACTCATTCTGAGCCAACAGTGATCTCCCCTGCTCAGGTTTCCAGTTTCAGACTGTAAGACTTTCCATATTGTGTGATATGTTCCTAGTATAGCCATCTTTTGTAGTGCATCTGTTAAATGTTTTCCTGGCATGGCTTCCAAATGTTTTTAAACCCTTTATTACTATTCTGGTGGTTCCAGTTATTACTGGTATATTCATATGTTGCATGTTCCACATTCATTGTATCTCTATACTTAAACTCTTGTAGTTTAGATTGTTTTCTGCTTTCTTTTGCATGACATTTCTATCCACGGGTATTGCCACATCTATCACTACATATATTTTCTTTTTACTGCTGCTGCTGCTGTTCCTCCTCCTCCTCCCCTCATTTCTTCCCTCCCACCCCCTGTACCACAGAAAATATGGCTGTCTTTTGTGATGTGATGCTTTGTGGTCTGATACATATGTACCCTTTCAGATGATCTGCTGCCTCCATCATCAGAGTCATTGAACCCTAATGATCAAAGCAGCAGAATTCCCTGAAATTTTTGTATGCTTCTAGAAGTTTTCATCATGTCACATCTCAGAAGGCAGCCATTTCCTCAGCCACTGCCATGTAAGCTTAAGGCCTCACAGAAAATGTTTGGCCAGGTGTAGTTCATCTTTCAACTGGAAGTTTACACAAAAAATAACTATTAGCCTTTCATGTCTTTAAGACTGAAGTTAAACCCAACATAGTATAATTTAACATTTAAATATAAAAGATTTGGCTGATAGCACCATACACAAATATTTTAAATGGAATGAGCAGAGAACTGAGACAGTGGGTTAATATGTTAATTGTAATATTTCTCTTTTGTTTCAGAAATTGCAGCCTCTGCCTCTGGCATCTTCCAGTAACAGTTATGCCACAGAAGCAACATTTGAAACTAAGGTACCTTTACTAATTTGCAGGTATGCTTGTGTTTTATCACCTTTGTTGTCAATGTTATATAAACATGATTATTGGTACTAAAATAAGTTGTTAGCCCCATTTTTATCCTTTGCTCTGTTTAGTTATAGCAGTTTCTGGTCCTTTTATCAATATCCTGTATTATTTGACACCAGTACATTCTTTTCACCTTTTGCTCTAATGTCCTGTTAGCTAAATTATTTTTCACAACAGATTCAAAATACTTACTGCATATTCCTGTACCCATTCATCTATGGACTTAACAGATTTGTTCTTGGACAGGTGGAAATATTTGTTGAGACACAGAAAAGTTCAATCATTGAGAAAAAGATTGAATAAGCCTTTTTCTACCAATGCCACCATCTTTATAAGGAACATGATGAGCATTTTTATCACAAATCCTCCACTCTCTTTGTGAAGGTGGCTGGACAAGCGCCTGTTTGTAGTGAACTCGATTCCTTTTTTAAGTGACAACACACTTGTTTTATGTTGGCATGTCCGAGAGAGAGAGACTGTGCTTTGTATGAGTGTCATCCCAGTGTTCCATTACCATGATTGAACCAGCTTGAAAAGAAAAATTAGTTTCAAAAATCAATGGAACAAGCAGTGTTGTCAAAGGTAAGTGCATGTATGCATATATGCTGTGTTGTGTTACTGTGTTAGCAAACAAGAGCACATTGTCAAGATACATTTGAAAACCAACCACAAAGACTCACCCACAGTTCTGTCACAATCCTGGTCTAAGTAAGGAAAGAGCCCTTTACCTAAATTAATACCTCTTGATTTAACAGTCTCCCTTTACTAGACCAGTTTATCAATCAAAAATGTATCCTGGCACTCAGAAAATTACTCATGATCATGCAAAATGAAGCAACATTTTTAGGACAGAGAAGTAGCAAAGGAGATGATGTCTGTACCAGAATCTTTTTTTGAAGGATCTGACAGTAAGGCAGACATTGTTTCTCTGATAAATGGTTTGCAGTTATAAGAAAAGTTAATTTCACAGAATGTGTGTGACCAGATGATGATTCTTCTGCAGACATGTAGCTTCTGTTTGCTAGTGTTTGGTAAGTAAAGTGTCTTACAACTCATTGACTGGATTCAAAGTTTACACATAGAAAGTCATATTTTACATAGTTATGAAAAATCTTTTGAGTTGTGAAGAAAACAAAATGAAAATTTGGCATCATTCAGATATTAGAAGCAGGTGATGGAAAGGAAAATTTGAATTGCTTATAGTTTCTTGTATTTGTGATGGCAAGTTACAAACAGAAATGTGGGGAAATGGAATAAGTTTTAAGCAATGCCAAGTTTATTATAAGCATGTGGTGCCCTTTTGATTTGAAATAGTTGTCCTCAACCATAATAGGTTGTTTACTCCTTTATTGATTGAGGAGGGGCTTGAAAGTAGAAGAATCAGGTTTTGATTCCAAAAAGAAGAAGAGACAGAAAGTATCTCTTCACAGACACATACATACAGGTTGTGGGCTCCAGCAAGATTTTTATCCAGTGAATGCCAAATGCCTTTTTCTCTGGGAATAAAGCAGGACATGTATGAAGCTAACCATTGATATCATCTAGTACAGAAGGATAAGGTAAAGGCTCATAGCAGGTTACAGTAACAATCCTTCAAATTTTGCTACAAATACACATGTGATATTTTTTGTATAAGTTGGTACATTGTGCTTTCGATTTATTCAGAACACTATTGTGGGAACATCCCACATGTCCAGAAATGGCCCTTTCCATGTAACGTCACCAACAAACCAGCCAGTAATTGTAAGCCCGACCACTCCTACAAGCTCTGACTGCTAACCAGTCACAGAGTAGGCAGTCCAGTGGAAGCAATGGGTAAAAGTCGACCTGTCCAGGCTTTGGACAGCATTCACTGCTCACTGTAAGGAGTAAGAGCATTGACTGCTTACTGAAAGGAGTAAGAGCATTCACTGCTTAGTGAAAGGAGTAAGAGCATTCATTGCTCACTGTAAGGAGTAACAGCATTCACTCCACACCAAAATGAGTAACAGCATTCACTGCTCACCAAAATGAGTAATAGCAATCACTGCTCACCATAAAGAGTAAGAGCATTCAATGCTCACCGTAAGGAGTAAGAGCTTTCATTGCTGACCGAAATGAGTAAGAGCATTCAATGCTCACTGAAATGAGTAACAGCATTCGCTGCAATTAAATCAAGGCTTCTGGCCACAGCACGTAAACAGACTTCTGTGTGACTAAGACCTTTAATAAATATCCAGTATGTGTGTTTACCGTAGTTGTTAATTAATTACAACCTATCCTGCAGCAACCCACACTGTGCCATAATTCAAGAGGAAGATCAGGAATGCATTAAAATCTTCAGTGTAGTTTAGATGTGTTTTATTTCATGAATATTTTACCCATTCTCACACATTTTAAGATGCTGGTAGGGAAATTCTGAGTCACAGACTGTACAGTTAACCACAAACACAAAATTTATGTTTCTAATATTTGCGTAAATTACCATAAACTCTACAAAGTTGTATAAAATACCAAAATGTGAGATTAATTTTTGTGTGTTTCTAGCCCTTCCGCTTGCACAAATTGGAATCTGGGCCATCAAATGTTGTGAGTGTTACACGGGATGATGCACTGGATATGTACAACAAAATGAGTATGATCAGGAGACTGGAGACTGCTGCTGGCAATTTGTATAAAGAGAAGCTCGTCCGAGGGTTCTGCCACCTATACTCTGGCCAGGTCTGACTATCACTTAGCACATTAACTGTAGGTAGAATTATTGTGGGTTACCTGCACTTCCACTGTGTTCATAAAATATGTTCAGTTTCCATATATGTTTATTAAGTTCATAAAGCCATACATTAGTGTGTTCTTTTCTTACACTTCACTACACACCATCTGAAGATTATCCCCATTATTGCCTGTCTTTGAACTGTGTGGATATAGCCAAGAGTTACGTGTAGAATTCATGAAGAGTACAGTAATCATACACGCACGCGCGTGCACACACACACACACGTACTAACCTGAAAATCTTGTTTTTAATGGTATATTTGGGTGCCGTAAATTTCTAAACCATTAATATGCAGTTTTCTCATGGGTTTGCGTGATCATACTCTCATATCTAAGTTAATTGAGACCATATTTATTGTATGAAACTGGATGATAAATTACTATGTTCATCATTATCTTGCTCATGGGAAGAATAATGCCTATATTAAATTTGTAAGTCCCTCAAAATTTTGCACATCATATTTTTAATTGTTTTCTTGTACACCATATTCTGTACAGAGTTTAAAGTTTGGCTTTTTCTGACTCTATCACAAATATAACAGGCTTGTTTCCAGTGGTATATTAGTTGTTGCCTTCAAAGCAAGAACTGAATGTAGAATTCTGGCATTTTGCTGGTTTTACATCTTACAAAATAATTTCCCAAGAAATGTTCTATACATTTTGAGCATTTATTACCCTACCATTTTATGATCCAAAGTTACATAGTGCTGATTTCATAATTTACCTCACTGTTTTTACGTGTCCGCAATGTTGATTCTACCAATAAGGGACTGAAAAACATGTGATATATCATTATGTTCAAACCATATTACCCTGGAGTTCATATTTAAGTCATGTGTTTTTGGGTCATATATGCTTTCACAGGAAGCATGTGCCGTTGGAATGCGAGCTGCTATGAGGCCACAGGATTCTATCATCTCAGCTTACCGAGTACATGGCTGGACATACTTGATGGGCGTGTCACCTGTAGGCGTAATAACAGAACTCACAGGCCGCCAATCTGGCTGTGCTCGTGGTAAAGGTGGATCTATGCATATGTACGCACAGAACTTCTATGGTGGCAATGGTATTGTAGGAGCCCAGGTATGTGTAAGTACTACCATAGATGAGTGGATGGCACTCATGAAGTTGAGTGGCAGTTATAGAAAATGGTGACCTGCACAGCGAGGCAATTATAACAGTCTCTTTATAACAAAGGCTTAAGTTACACTGTCCATCTTTGTTACATATTTTTGCAACATGGCATGTAGAATGTGCAGGATCATTTTGCAGACTAGTAAACATATCTTATAGTGTTTTGTTTCACAGTGCATTTATTGTTCAAACTTATACATTGGACCAACAAATACAGTGTAAATAATGTAATGTAATTTATTTGCATTCTGTAAATCCAAATTAGGATACAATCCTGTGGATACAGACATAGTCACATACGTACTACCTAACATAATATACATAGTGTTAGAAGAATCTTAGCAATAAATAAAAAAATACAATAATAAAACACCTAAAACCAATTTTCAATTCAGTTTTCAATGGATAATTAAAATATTCTTCACAGTGTTTTAGAAAAACCCCTAACTTTCTGTATTATACTAAAGCAATGACAAATTTTGGCCATAGGTGAGTTCCTGCCATCATAAACAGAAGTGTACATAGTCATACATTCACACACAGTTATGCGTGTGCACTGAAAAATTACACATGAAAACAATATAACACAGCATATGTGCATAAATGTATGTAGATACAGGAATATATATATATTTTCTTTATGATTGTATTTACTCCTTGAAAATGGCCCTTTAGTGCCAAAACATGTCAGAGATTTAACACAATATAGACAAGTGTGGATTTTGCTAACACAGTATATTTGTTTGTTTATTTTATACGGTTACAGTGAACATGGCTAAATGACACAAATAGCTTTTATTACAAACAAAGTTTCAATACTGGTGTGTACAAGGCTGCCACTGAACATAACACAAAACATGCTAATTCCGATTCAAATTAACTATAATTCCCTTTTGAGATTGACCACCCATCTCAATCTTCTGGGTGCTCTTTTTCATACAGCTTTCTGCACCAAATTCAGTACATGTTTCTTTGTGTCAATCATTCAATCTTCATGTCCAACCACTCAGAATCTTTTCCACCTAATGACCTTAATACAATTATAACTACCATATTTACCAGAATAAAAGGTACAGTGTTGGACTTTTTTTAAGTGTCATCAACCTGTTGTGTTTTATTACACCAGAATAATTATATGTTCTGAATAACACAACTACAAGAACAGCTTTTACTGTTTCATTCATTACTATATGTTACTGCCTATCTTCGGCCAGCATCAGGTAGTTGATTCACAATTGCATAAAAGGAACTATCGAGTAGAAGCCTCTCCTTTACATCTAATGTGTATAGTATGCATTAATAAATTATTATTCCCAAGAATGGTACAGTAATAAAATGATTAATTTGTTAAAACAAGAATATTTAACTCCTTTCATAAATATTTTAGTCCATGCACATTTTAGATTGAAGTAAAGATCTGCTGAGTGAATATAAGTGTGTTGTCAGTGAGGATAGCATGGCCGGTCTGCAAGCACAACTTAGATTGTAGTAAAGCTGTACACATAATACAAACAAATTTGGTATCAAATTAAGTATATACAAAATAATTTATAATACAATGTATCAACTGGTGATGTACATTTTTAGGTGCATGAAATCTAGCTCATTAATGAATTCTGCACACACGTATGTTTCAGCTTCTTTCTACACCCCTGGAATCACTGCTTGTAGGTTGTTGACATTATAGCTGTATGCTACACAGTGAAGTAACTGTTGTATAAATATTCTGCAGGTTCCTTTGGGAGTGGGTGTAGCATTTGCAGCCAAGTACTCTGGAACTGAAGGTGTCTGCTTCGCACTTTATGGAGATGGAGCAGCCAATCAGGGTCAGATATTTGAAGTGTACAACATTGCCAAGCTGTGGGATATCCCTTGTATCTTTGTGTGTGAAAATAATGGTTATGGAATGGGCACTAGTGCAGAGAGAGCGTCAGCTAACACTGCATTCTACACAAGAGGGGACTACGTTCCTGGTATATGGGTAATGTTCTTAAGTAAACTGTGTTTTCCACTCTAGGTTTATATCGTATATTATATCTTACTGCGTATTTTCAGTGTCTTGAAGCTTGCATGGTAACGTAAGTAAATAAAATCCTCTTGGCATGACAGTCACATCAAGTTGTTCATTTTGTATTTGAAGAACTTGACATGGCTGTCAGCCAGAGAGGAATGTACTGAATAATTTCACAACACTTACATACAACATCTTTGGTCAAAAACTTCAGTTTCAGAATTATATGAGAATGCATGAAAACAATTCTTGTGTAACATTATCTACTTGGCCAATTTGTAGATGTGAAACATTTTTGAAATACAAACAAAGAATACTATCAGACACAACACTTTAATGCTATAAAACAATGTGCTACGTAGGGTGAAGAGAGAGAAACCAACAAGATGCAACTAATCTGATGTTTATTATCAAACTTCTATCTCAACATGTTTTGGGCATCATTACGCCCACCTTCAGGAGAACAAGACTGTGTACTACTACATATGGTGTTCTGCACTGTAACAAGAGGGGAAAAAAACCATAAGATGTGAGAGCCGTAGTGTCTTTGTGTGGAGTAATGAGTTGTAAACACAGTCAGGATTTCGTGTGTATATGTGTCTAATCCATATGTCTGTCAGATCTGGTGTATTGGGTGTGGGTGTTGTGATGTATGTGTTGCGCCTTCTTGATGAGAGGTGCGTGGTGTAGGCATTATAGGTGCAGCCACGGGGGAGTGTGCAGGTGATGGGTGGGGTGAGTACAGGCTGTGTTAGTATAGAGGGGGGTGGTGTTTTGGAGGGGGGGGGTGGTGATTTAGTAATAGATCAAGTACATACCTCTCTCTTCACCCTTCGTTCATGATGCATGGTCACAAGAGCCTAAAATGTGCTACATGTTGCGGTTCATCAGGAACATCATCAAACACCTATATCACAAAAGTTAAAATATACACTGTCGCTGCATTCTAGTACTTTATGCTTTAAATTTCTCTATGTGTTGACAATGTGAACTTTGACTATAGCAATTTTATTTGGACTCATCCCGTTGTGTTTACTATATCTGAAATACAAAGGAAGTTTACAGTCAAACACAACACTTCAGTGCTATACAACAATGTGCTACTTGTTTTGGTTCATCAGAACCATCATCAAGCACCTTTATTACAAAAGTTTAGTAATAAAGGTGCTCAGTGATGGTTCTGATGAACCAAAGCTTGTAGCACATTGTTGTATAGCATTTTAAAGTGTTGTGTTTGACTGTATAGTAAACATAACATGACGAATTTGAATAAAAACGCAAAACATTCTGTTTAAAAAACAGGTCAGTCCCAGTGTGAAGTCAATTGGTGACAGATGTTTTGTTTCTTCCCTTAATTTGTGAATAATTTTGTAACATTGATAATACAGTCTTTTGGTATGTGACATTATATAGTTTTGTATATAAAAGCCAGAATTTTTTATGAACCTGCTGTTTCGGTCTTCAGATTGGAAGAATAGGAAGATGGAAGCAGCTAATTCTACCAAAACATTTGTATCTTTCTATAAAAAACAGGTGGCATTACATCCCAGAAAACAGTAAGCATAATGTCAGCCACTGTGAAAACCTTCAATTTCATTCTGTAATGTGTTTTCATTAAACACCCTACAACAATCTGTTGTCTGTATTGTAATATTTCATGCGTGGAATTCTGAGTTTTTCTGTTTCAGTCTGTGTGTCTATTTGACACTCTAAAGTCTTTACATCACATTTTGCATGACTAACCAAATGTCAGATAACAGATTTTGCCAAACCACGCTGAATGCATTATCTTCCCTCCAAGTTCTCACTGTGGATTTTAATTCCACTTTAAACCGCATTCAGACTTTCATTATAATGTCCTTCACCAATGATGTATTTTAAAGGTAATTGGTATTTGAAATATACAGGTTTATTTGTGCCTTAATGTTGTGTACTGTGCCATGAAATATGATTCTCAAAAACTTTTAAAACACTTCCATTTGTTACTTACTTACTCCATCGTGCAGAGTCCTTCTTGAGAAGCTAACTGGTTTGCAGCTAGTCAAGAAATTCCCCGCATTTCATGGAACCCGAAGGTTCATTACCGCACTCACAAGCGTCTGCCACCTGTCCCTATCCTGGGC
>Ga0123354_10007387_pt1 | contig 16536 bp, 9 predicted proteins | sample TergutLab28metaG_2_FD_97872 | JGI IMG/M metagenome (GOLD analysis project Ga0123354, IMG submission 97872) | Labiotermes labralis P4 segment gut microbial communities from Petit-Saut dam, French Guiana - Lab288 P4 | ecosystem: Host-associated > Arthropoda: Insects > Digestive system > Gut ...
TGTACTTAACATCAAACTAACTTGTGAGTGACATAAAGCCATTAAATTGAACTACAAAAACACTCGCACTCATGTCATAGTTGTCCTTAGGGTTCCAAGCACTATACATGAGAATGCCCAGCACTGATGTAACATGGCTGACTGCGCAAACCGTCACGCAGGCACAGTGAACACTGCATTCCACTCTGAAGGACGTTAGCCTGTCACATGACATATCAGCTGTGCAGGTTGCAGTATTTGGAACCACAAGAAGCCCCCACTTTTCTCTGGCCATTATCTCCGTAACCGTTCAACTTTGGTTATAGGTGTTTTGGGTTATATCGGTATACTTTAACATAAGGAACACTCCCGAAGTCTGGCACATTCCTCCTGGGACACCCTGTATATTTACTGGATTTTTTTGAGACATGCTGATCCACAAAATGCTGTATATTTCATGATCTTATCTTTTTTGGTTTGTAAAATATTCACATTTTTCATAAAGGGTGAGCTAAAGTTTCATTGTTTAGCTTTAGGGCCAGAATGTTAATCACATCTGAGTTTTAGTTTAAGTATTTAGGACAAATACTAAAGCTTGCCATTGAACATGATGCTTGGAATTAGGCAAGAACCATATTCTGGTATTTTGGCTTTAAAATGGTACTGAACCTCCATGGTAGTAGCAAGTTCTACACTCTGCACTTCTCAGCTTTTGTGTGGATACCTGGTTCTTCTGTATTTTAGGGTATCTTTTTCATGTATGTATTCAGTTATGGTAGGTACTGGTATGATCTCTGGCAAGACATTACAACAAGTTATTTCTTTAGTTATTTTTTTTCAATAGATATTAACAGTGGTTCATATCAGGGGGATGTGCAATGTATGTTTTGGTAGCCAACACGTTGCCTCTGCATCATATGGGCCAATTCTACAAACTGCTACGAATAAATTTTATAATATCTGCAGACATATTAATAATCCATCTGTTTTTTTATGTGTGCTTTGATGATGCTCAGTAACTAGAGGATGATCAAGACAGATCAAAACATGTTGGAGTTACTACCGATTGTGCATAAAAAGTGTAATTTTAACATTAATGCATTTGTTAGTGTTACTGTGTAAATAGTATGTTGTATGTTTATGTTTTTATGTTGTGCTTTAATTATATTCAACAGGGCTTGAATCCTGGAAAAGCTATTGCTGAAATCAAAAAGCTGCTATCAGGTATTGCGAAAAAGGATGCCCCAGGACTAAATACAACTGCTTTGCTAAATTGAGTGCATATATATATATATATATATATATTACAGTGGAATTGTACCTGTGTAATTTATTTGTTGTAATGAAGTGAGAACATGTAAAACAATATCTGAAGAATGAACTGATCTGCGTCTTGATTCAGTAGCGATGTACAGGAAAATGTAGTTTCTTATGTAACCAATTAATAAAGTAATTTGCAGAGCTGAGGTTGTCATTTAATAATGCCCTTTGAATGATTATTACATTAAATGTTGGTAAGACTTGTACTTAATACATATTTGTAACATATAATGAAAGCTAAACCAGCAGGGACAAAGACCATCACATGTGCCTGTTTTTCGTTGCTTGGACCTGAAAGGTAATTGAAGATATGTTGCCATCTAATGTGAGATACTTCATTGCCAGCATTTCTTCTCTCCAGTTCAAGTTTTTGTTTATGGATTTGCAGTGTTGTATGTTCTGTATCCAGTTACCATTTGCTGCATTTTGTTCATGATTTAGGTATTTTGCAGCTTTCATAGATTGGGTGTCTTATTTTGTTGCAGAAAAAATTCAAAAAGTTTACTAGTGTCACAACTTCCGTTGTATTAGTATTGACATGGTAGTGCTAATGGCCACTGGAACCATTAAGTTTTTTTTTTTTTGGGGTGTTAGGAGGGGGACGAAATGCCGCCTGGTGCATGTTAAAGCTGTAACCTGAATAGACATGGAAGAACAGTGGCACCAATCACAACCAGTTACATACCAAAGATCGGATCACCTCTGATCTAAAAACCATACAGTGACCTGGACTCCACTTTAGTATACGTTACGTTGTGGCAGTACTGCCCACAGATCATTTACTACCGTTCGACCATTACGCAAAAATTTTCAGTGTGGCTGAAGGCTGCTCCGAAGGATGTGCAAATGCAGCGGTGGTGGGCGGAGCAAGAATTTAGTTGTGCTCTCTGTGTTGGAGGGAGTGTCTTGTTGATGGAGCAAGTGTCTCTGCATCCAGTCGACTGCTGATGACATACGAACATTGCGAAGGGGTTGAGGCAACGTTCGCAGCTAAGAGCTCCGAACACGTATTCCACCTAGTAGTAGATTGTATGCAGAGGGAAACCTCAGCGTGTTCCAGGTGGCCTCTACTGCATTTGCAGGTGTATTGTAATCGTGAGAACAGTAACCGTTAGAGACGTTGCTTTGAAGAGGGGGTACAGAAACGAGAGTCGAAAAGAAGGACGCCAACTGTCAGAGTGACGTAGCCTAAATGACAAAGTCCTTCTCGAGTGGTTGGTCGGTTGAAAAGGAAAGCACTGACCGTAAGAGAGCAATAGCCTAAATTGTGACTTAAGTCTCAACTGACGCCGAGTGTACGAGACAGCCAAAAGTCCGTCTCGACTGGCTGGTTCAGTGGAAGAGGGGAACACTGTAACAGAAGGCAAATTAAACAAGCGGAGTCCATCTTGAATGACAACTTTAAAGAGTATGCTTATGTGCTGATTGGGTTTCACCGACCTTAATAGATAGCCAACAAGCTAACGTATGTCCGACCTGAATGGCACCTAAGGCAGTGACTGGGTGTTTCGAGGCTAGGCTTCACCGACTAGGACAGAGAGGTAGCCATCACAATTGTAATTGTAATTTATTTGCGTTCTATAAATCCAAATTAGGATACAATCCTGTGGATATAGACATGTCACTTACATACTAATGTAATATACATAGAGTTGGAAGAATCTTATCTATAAATAAAGTACAGCATTGAAGTACTTGAAACTAATTGTTCATTTTAATTCTCAATGGAACGTCTCCTATAATTAAAATATTCCTAACTATTATAAAAAGAATTTGCAAGTAAAAACCTTTTTAAAGCATTCCGAAACGTTAATATATCATTGGCTAAGTCTTTGATTTCGTGAAGAAGGTTGTTAAAAATTTTAATTGCCGATTAGTACACTCCCTTTTGAAACTTTGTTAAGTTAGCTGTTGGTGGATGTAAGTTGGTTTTAAATCTTGTGTGAATACTGTGGATCTGATTGTTTGTATAAAATAAATGTTTGTTTTTTATTACAGATATTGATATTGAGTACGTATATTGAGAATATAAGGGTAGTATTTCTAATTTTTTGAACAGTTCCCTACATGAATCTCTCGTTCTTGAACTTATGATTCTAATTACCCTTTTTTTGGATTTTGAAAATCTTATCACTATATGGTTGATTTCCCCAAAAAATTATCCCGCGACTTATGATTGAATGTATGTATGCAAAATAGACCATTCTCAAAGTTTCTACAGACATTATAGTTTGTATCGTTCGAATTACAAAGCATGCTGTATTCAATTTGGACATCATTTGGTTTATATGAGCCTTCCATGATAGGGAGTCATAGATAGTCAATCCTAAAAATTTTGTATTTGATGAGCTTTTGATGCATTTACCCTGGTAGTTAGGTTTTTCGTATTAAATTGTAATAACCCAAGTCTGTCTCGAATGGCTGGCGAAGGTGAGCACTGACTGTGTCATTGACAAAGCCTCAACGGCAACCAAAGACTGTATCAAAGTCAGTTTTGACAAGCTGGTTAGGTGAAGGAAGACTTCATACACGCGCCCATAACCGACCACAGCTCACAGCAGGCAGACAATTCCGTTGTCACGGCACACTGATCATGGATCGGACAATGATGTAGTGTAGTGGACATGTACCATACGCAATGATCTGTGACTACAATAGTGCTGTAATCTAAGGGCCGTGGCATGGATGATCCGTGATTAGTCTGAGTTGCTAAAGTGCACCTGTTATCAAATTTGTGTACATAGATGAGCATGCATTTTGTTTCAAGTAAAAAACCACAATGGCACGATTTATCAATAATTTAGAAATTGAATTGTTTTTAAGACAGGAATTACCAGAAAGTGCGGTGAGTATGAATGAATTATAGGTTATGTGTAGGTGTACGACCGGAGATTGTCATACGTAAGTGCACAATGTTCTGTTTTACATACACCATTGCAGCCTTTAAATAACTGTGTGAACATTTTGTTTGTTAGGAAGAATACAATGGGTCTGTAATAGAAAATCTCTTGTTATGGTTAAGTACGGCACCAAAGTTTACAACTTTCCGGGTGAATACACTTGTGACCACTGCACAGGAAGTTTGTGAGCTAATTGCATCTCACCTCATTAAGGTTTGATATAGATGTTTTCTGAAGACATTGTACTGAAATGCATTTATTTTTAAAACTGTGTCTTCCTTAATCTTACATACCTTCACAACGATCAACTGTACAGATTTCAATGAATTATATTTACACTATGTGCTTATTGTTGCCTGTCTTCATACACACAACCTATAAATATTGACAGCAAGCAGCAACTCAAGGAAGGTCCCTGGCAGTTTTCAATGTGACAGTACATCCGAAGTTACCAGATGCTGTTATAATAAGCAGCTTGGATGAAACTGATTTAAGGCCACAAGGAAGAGAAATTATTGTTGATGCTACCTGTGGTGCAGCTGTATTAAGAGGAGCTCACGTGTTTGCTCCAGGAATAATGGGCATGCCAAAAGGTGCCATCTACTTTTACTTTTTACTAATGTAGAATTGTAAGAGGTCACAGTGAGGAGAGTATGCAAGGTATCATTAACATATGTAATGTGCAACCCAACTATATTTGAGTTTTGTAAAAAATGAAGCTACAAAAGGAACTCATGTGTTACTGGTGATACTGTCTTGACAGGAGGAGTGGCTGACTCATCTGCCTTTTCTGCTAAACTGTACATAATCATGACATATTATTTGATGTTCTGTGCCCTCTAAGGTCATACATTGTTACATAATGTAAGGATCTTCCTCTGTGTGGTGGTATTTATTATTAGTTTAGTGTTCTGTCTGTACAGTTTATTACAGTAAAGTACCTTTAGTAGTCAGAAAGTGATTAGTCCACATTTCATGGAAAATAAGTTTATTTATTGCATGGAGTATCAGAAAACGGTTTTTTTTTAATGACACAGAGTTATGCTTACTACTTAGAAACATGAGCAAGAAGTTATTAGAATATAGTGTTAACATCTAGTTTTTACTGAGACCTTTACAGAATGTTACAGCAAATTGTGCTGTGGATTAAGTGATTCCAAGGTGGCAGGGAAAACATTTCAGACAAAGAAAGATCCATCTGTCTGACAAATTGAAAGCTGGTCCAAAGTTGGAAAGAAAGCCTTGAGTTTTCCAGTATGACCCAGCAATGAAATGCCAATTTTCGAGACCAAAGACATAGTGAATGTCTGAATAGAAGACAAAAATCAGCCTGATCTGTTTTCATATATCGAAAGAATGCATTATCAGCAAACTGTACCTTAAAATATCAGAAGAGATAACGTAGCTCATTTGTGAGTAAGGACCATGTCTCTTTCCAGATTAGCAGGTGTCTTGTCAATGTACCTATTTACACAGTACTTTGGTTACATGCTTTAGGCCAAAAAACATATGTCATTGTTAAGACACCCCTGATGTGTCACTGTGTAGCGATTTCATATTTACAAAACTAGATGCAGTTGAACTTGGTTTTAACATCATGAGAGGAACTGAATATTTTGTGTCATAATAAATGAATATTGTTATAACCGAGGTGATTATTTGTATGGTTAACAGTGAAGTATTAGTTGATACCACAGAATATATGACACTATAGATGAGGTGCTGTATAAACCAATGTTGTTATAACAGGGTTTGACTGTAATTTAATTGACTCTCGTTTTGAAACACTTGATATTCAGAACAGTGTGGTAATAGTGAAAAGAACTTTCAGGTAATCTTAAACACTGAAAATTATTGTATTTTTGGATGTAATGCTGCATAGTTGTGTAGAGGGATACCAAAGCTTCACATGGACTTTCTGTCTTGTTGTGAAGGTAGATGAGGGGAGCAGGAGGTTCCTCTGAAACTCTAGTGTGCATATACCAGACAATACATTGTCATATCCTGGTATATGGTAATGTTCATAGTCACCACCATAAAATGCTCAAATCTTACAACTTTGAGCCATGATTTCAGGCATATTAGAGATGGGATGTGAATATTATTTAAAAATACATGTGCAGGGAATGTGTCACTGTCATGAAAACCAGTCTTTCCAGTTATTTGCCAGACTTTATATGTTACAATTATTTGTGTTAAGTGTGGTCCTTCAGTTCCTTAAGAAAAAGATTTAACAGTGAAGCTACAACTGAACTCACAATTTGGCATTATGGAACATTTTGATCTGTTACTTGCAGCATAACATAGTGAAATGTTGCACTTATAATTTCAGGTGTACACTGTGGAGATATTGTGAGTGTCTTTGCAGACACTGTAGGTCAGTGCAAGAAGGGTTTTCAAAAACGCTACACCCACAGTTCCAAAATCTTCCTTGGGAATGGTATCGTGCATATGGAGCGCAAACATTTGTATGCCAAAGACTTGAAACCAGTGTGAGTGAATATTCAGTATTGCTGCTTCACTTAATGCAGTGGAATGTAGTAGTAATAAATATCCGTGCAGGATTTAACATATGAAAAGTTGATGAGTAGTTGTGTTTGACTGCTATCTATTGGCTGTATTAGAATTCAGTGGGATGTCCCACATCAAGAAAGTGCATGTGTCTTGGAAAAAATTTCCATGTTTTTTGCAGAATCAAATTTTGAACATTATATTAAATTGATCCTGACACAGTTATCAGGAGAATTAACTGTGGAAGAGAAAATATTAGACAGTACACTGTAATTGCAAGAATCAAAAGGAAATTTTCAAAGATGAGTTCATATTTCAAGAACAGCTTTGTCTTATGTCAAGAAATATTTTCAGAAGTTTCATTGCCTGCTTAGAAGTTGGTCAGCATGTCAGGACTGTGCTATGAAATAAGGTGAACTGCAGAGGAAAAACAGACTCAAAATCCCTGACAGTTGCGCACTTATTGTATGATAAAGCTCCTGTGACAGCAGCTGTGCTTGGAAAGGATTAAAGATAAGCTCCATGGTATGGAATTAGTCATATGTTGATATAGAAAGGAGCAAAACTTTGAAACTACATCTGGTATTACAGTGGAGTTGCAATTGAAATGACAGCAACAGTATCTGGCTGCCCAGTGATAGGAGCAGATTGTTTGTCTGCCAACTTAGCTTTACTGCAGAACCTGCCCTCAATTCTGTGTGGCCATGTGCTGAGTCCTCTGCAGAATGAGATCATCCTTGATATGTGTGCCGCCCCAGGAAACAAAACTACGCATTTAGCAATGCTTATGGGAGATCAGGTAATGTGCTGGTATAATTAGTCTTCTCATTTGATGAACCATATTAATGCAGTGTAAAAATTTTTTGCTTTGAAAGCTTGTCTTTGCTTCTATCAGTAGCTGTGATCGATTATGTATATCATATCAGCGCCTGACAATGAGAGCAGAGACAGTGTCCTAATACCAGAATTTTGCTCCAGATCAATGAGCCCATTCAAAAAAAACATTCATTTAGTCAGTATAAAACCTTCAAATTATATATACAGGCAGGTCTCTTTTTACGTGATTTCTTGTTGCATTATTTCACTTCGACACTACTTGCAACTTTACATCACTTTTTTTAATTTACGCAGTAATATTCGGTTTAACATGATTTGGCGTGGACAAAATATGGCTGCACTTGTCTTGTATTGGAGGCTAGCAGAAAATCATGTCACTGTCCCACCATGTCACATGTATGGATTGATTATGTTGGTGGTATAAGCATGCAGCTGGTGTAAATCCCCCTTCATCATCAATGGCTTTTGTTATGCAAATGAGTGAGAAACATAAATCTATGTGATCTAATGTAATGCAAGTGAAAAAACAGCAAAAACCAATAAATTTAGAGAAATTAAATGTAATAAGCCAACTTGAAAAGGTGAACAAATTTTCATGTATGCCATAATGTCAGGTATGCGCATATTAGTGTATGTACAATTTCTGATGCTAATAGAATTACAAAGTGTTAAGTCAGGAATTGAAGCGTTTGTGTAGCAAGACTACCACAGTCTTATCGGAATTAACATAACAAAAAGTACGGACGTGAGCCTCTTGTATTTTAATTGTATTATAAATAAATATACTGTATAGAAGTAAATAAGTATATTGTATATAAAGTGTATATATATACATTTTATATACAGTAGGCATATACTCTACAGACTTGTATGTCTACTAGTGGTATACACTATACACTGTATAGGATGAGGTTGTCAATCCCCTAACCCCCAAGATATACACTGCTTTAATTGGGCATTTTGTATTCAATTAGCGCATTGTTTTCAGGGACGTATCCCTGGCAAAAAAGACCTGTCTAATGTGTTATTGAGGTTGTAATATATTTTTGTGTTGTGATTAGACCATTTATATTTTTTAAATTGTTACTTTGTAGGGTGTCATCATAGCTCTGGATAAGACAGAATCCAAAGTGAATAATATTGTGAAACGTTGTCAACAGTTCTCACTGTGCAGTGTGCACACTTTTGTATATGATTCTACAAAAAGTGTTCACATAATCACAGGGCCACAAGACCCGCAAGAACAACATAAGTTGGTACTTCAAGGACCACCATTTAGACCAGAATCATTTGACAGAATTCTGCTTGATGCACCATGCAGTGCATTAGGACAAAGACCTCAGCTGGCAAACAGAATCACATCTAATCAACTTAAATCATACCCACCTCTACAGCGGAAGTTGTTTCAGTCGGTAAGTGATCTGAATGTGTGAACCATATGCATTTCTACAGTCTGGCTTATTTCTGTTGGTATATCACTAACTCCCCATACGCGCCACATGCCCAGCCCATCTCATTCTTCTCGATTTTATCACCCGCACAATATTGGGTGAGGAGTAAAAATCATTTAGAGACCACTGGGTAGACCCAGGCATAGATGGGTGGATAATATTAGGATGGATCTCCAGGAGGTGGGATGTGGGTATATGGACTGGATTGGGCTGTCCCAGGATAGAGACAGGTGGCGGATGCTTGTGAGTGCGGTAATGAACCTTCGGGCTCCGTGAAATGCAGGGAATTTCTTGACTAGCTGCAAACCAGTTAGCTACTCAAGAAGGACTCTGCACCATGGAGTAAGTATATCACTAACTCCACGAAATAGAATTCTTCTTGAGAAATTAATAGTTCTTCAACTAGTTCGTAAATTCCCCGCATTTTGTGGAACCTGAAGGTTAATTACAGTGTTTACGCTACCTGCCAGTTGTACATGGCCTCAGCCAAATTTTGCCTTAATGTTGTCCTCCAATCTATGTCTTTGGTGTCTTTCCATTAGGTTTCCCCACCAAACCACTTTATACATTTCTCTTCTCCCCCATATGTGCCACATGCCCTGCACATATCAGTTGCCTTGATTTGTTGTCCCAAATCATATTTAGTGAAGAATACAAATCATGAAGTTGGGGAGGGTGACAGGGATAACAACACAGTGCAAACCAGCAAGACAAAGAAGATAGCAGCAACTGCACCTGCGAATGACTAAGAATGAACTACATGCAAAACAAAATTTAAAAAAAACATGACTAGGCACAAGAAACTAGTGGAGTAAAACCACAGCAGAGAAACCTCCTGATTGGAAACAAATAGCAGTACACACAAAAAGGCCAGGAAACTAACTGTAGAAAGGAAATGCAACATAGGCACCCAGATAAATCCCCCTAGACACTACACCATGCACCATAAGCAGTACAATGAAGTAAACACATTACATCAACAAAAGAGAAGACCATGAAATCCAACCAACTAAAGAAAACTCTATGCTGGAAACTGAACTGGAGAAAGACCATACACAAGCAACCAGACACGATGTCCCAGATACGGCACTAGTGACACGGACACATCCATCTACGTACTAATTATCACACTTGCTGACCAGACCATGAAAACACAGTATGGCAACAGCAAGTTACGAAAGTATGTTAACACTAAAGATGACACAGATATAAGCATTGACACGCATATGTTGTAACAGACTGTTACATTGTGAAAAGGCTGTTGGAACTCGAACTGTGCATACACCCTTTGAAGCCACATAGTATGTATAGAATAAGCTATTCATTATGCAGTTTTCTCCAGTCTGTTGTTACTTCCTCCTTCTTAGGGCCATATATCATCCCTAGCACCATATTATTGAACACCTTCAGCATATCTGAATATAAGACACCAACTTTCACACCCATATAAAACAGGTAAAATTATGGTTCTGTATATTTTAATCTTTATGTTCTTAGCAAATTGCAAAACAAAACATTCTGGACTAAGACCCTAGTTGCTTTACCCTCAGGGAGAACCCCCTCATTGTCCATTGAATAGGAGGCTGGGTGGGCCTCAGGGCCATGGCTGTTTCAGAGAAGGGGTAAATCTGTTGCCACATGCCCAGATTCAAGCCCTGGATCATCCATCTCATAGCCTAGTCACTAATACTGACTACACTATCCCAGGTCCTTTCCTTACCAAAGGTCTTTGTTTTTTACATATTTCCATCTCCAGGTTACTTGTGCTGCTGTTCATAACCTCTTGGATTTATGGTGGGTGACTGTTTAAATCATTGAGTTTCTGGGTTGTCTTTTCTGAAACTGTTTTTGTTATTCCAACAGGCAGTGTCCCTACTAAGGCCTGGCGGTACTCTCATATACAGCACTTGTACGGTGACGCTTGGAGAGAATGAGGGGCTGGTTCTTTGGGCTTTGGAACATTTTTCAAATATAGAGTTAATGCCTGCAATACCAGTGTTGGGTGGACCAGGACTCAAAGGATCAGGCCTCACTGAAGAGCAGAGGCACTGCGTGCAGAGGTTTGGTGCTCCACTAGTAGACAGTAACTTTGACAGTGATACTGTTGGGTTCTTTATTGCACATTTCCGCAAGAAGTGTGCAGTTGGCGTTAACATGATTTAATCGGCTGGTATTTGAGTCCTTGATGTACAGTGAGAGTGTGTAATACACATCTATTCATAATCATCATCGCTTATCTTGTAACACCTTCATATGCTGTTTAACTATAAGTTGTGTGCAGTGACTTAAGAATTTATCTTGGCACTCAGTCTTTCCTACCACCTGCCAGCTAGCCAACTCACGTTATTTTTCAACTCTGAAGAAGTATGTATATCTTAGTAAGAAGAAACAGCTTTCTTTATTTGAGACATTGAAGCTGACATTGTAAATCACATGTCTGTGTGTGATATGGCAGACAAATATATTTGCAGTGGCAATCAAAATGCATGTTCAGTTTAAAGACTGAATTGTTTCAGAACCAATTTTACATTGACAACCCAATAAAAAGGATTAAGAAACCAAAACACAGCAGTCAGAATGGATGTAAACAACATGATTCTTAAGGAAGTGGAAAAGTTTCTTTTCTTTTCTTTTTTTTTTAAATGGAACCAAATTCAGACAGAAAATTGATGGAGGGCTACATAGAACACTGCAGTTTTTTACTCAATTCTGTTAAATTATAAAAGGAACATTATAGAACAGAGAGATATTGAAAGGCTGTGCATTAATACACTACATTTTAAACTAATGCTTTTCTTCAACAATAAAACGTGTGCATTTACAATCTGAAACTAAAGCAAAAACCAAGCAATATGTATGACATTCCTGAAAAGTGTTGAGGAAAGAGTGAGAAGCTCTAGAACTAATAATTAAATGTAATGACAGGTTAATGGTAAAGCCAAATCCCTTGTTAAAACATACAATAATTAAAAAAACAACTCACAAAGATGATGGCATCAGTTCCTGTTGCTTTACTAGAAGACATATATCAGTCACAGGTCATTATATATAGAGTGTACATGAAGTGTATGAAAATGGAAGAATATACATAGTAAGTACTGGACAAAGTCAGTACATTAAATAAAACAGTACAGAAGTCAAGGGTATATAAATTATGTTTTGTTTACAGTATATTCAGTCAACAAGGAAGATTTAAACCCCAAAAGATAAGGAAGAACATATGAAATTAGATGTAATTTGTTTCAAAATAAAATATCTTAATTTAATTTATCATTACAAATTTGAAAGGTTCATCAAAGCATACATAGGAACCTTAACATTGGGTATAAAAACTAACTACAAGAATCCATACCATCTCTGATGCATAAAAACCCCAATTGTAAGTTACAAAACAGACATTCACTATGCAATTAGGACTGTACCTTATTCTATTTGGATTTTAGCAATTTAATTAGAGAAAAAGAAATACAACAACAATATCTACTACAGTTTAAATAAGAGTAAAAACTCCAGAACCAAAATATTGTAAATAATGAGAACTTGGGATCAAGTGTATATTATAGTATACACTTTTTACCTTAAATGTACAGTTGTCATACAAAAGCATGGTGATGATCCTAATTGGGATTGAAATATACTTCTCAGTTACTTGGAAATGTAAATTAGAGTTGTATTTGAACTGAACCTTGAATTGTATTGAATGATATAAAATTGAAGTCCTTGGCGGGCTGTAACCCTAGTTTCTGAATGTGAGTTTTCTCCTTCTTTCATGAATTCGGTGGACATACCAGAGAAGGGACACTTGAGACCCAGTTAATTTCATAGTGGGTCCCCTTGTGAGCAGTATAGGGACACTCCTGTTAATGTGCGTTGTTATCTTGGGCCACACGTTAAAAAATGGCAGTAAGTGGTATGCCTAACGGCTTAAATTATTGTGTAACTTTTATGGTATATACATAATTTACAAATGTGATTATGGGCTGCAGGTTGGAGAAAAATGTTTTAACCTGTTCACTTTATTTTATGAGTGTTTTTTTGCTGGGCCTGGTTGTTTATGAATTTACAGATTATGTCATTTTAAATTCAATATACCTACAATTTTAAATTACATAATATACATATTATGCAAGACTTGATGTGTATGGCACTGCATCAGCTTGCAGGATGTTTATGTTTTAAACCAAGCACTGTGGTTGAAAAATTGAGCCATAATACGGAACTACGAGTATTTCTTGTCAGTGTTTGAAATTAAATTATCTTCTTACTCTGAATCAGAATTAATACCTATCACAAGATGCAGCAAAATGCAACTGTTTGAAGTTTATACCCAAAGTACATGCGAGACCTATTATAGTTTGTTGTCATTAAACTCCCTGAGGATGAGAAGCTGGTGCTAAAACATATAGGTGTCCGCATTTAACATGATGTGCATTTTATGATTTGTGCTTTATTGGATTTTACAAAAGTGCATTTTGTTGGTTAATATGTTGAATGTTACTGTTTGAAGTACAGTACACCTTCATTGCTCGCAGAAAACTGCAACGAAGTTTAATTTGTTTGCGGTAGAAACCAGTCTCATGCGGAAAACGCACAATCGCGCCACCCCTACAATAATTGGGAAAACCGACTGTACTTTATCCTGTACGAATTCAGCACTTTGAGAAAACCAGGTGAACAATTGCCGTGAATTTAAATTCCTTGGAAGGTGTGTTTATCCACAAGACCTGTTTGTTCTTTCAGTAATCGTTTGAGACCAGCGAAAGTCACGGCCGCTTAGAACAGATGCGGCCCACGGTGAAAGGATTTTTTGAGCACCTCCATCCCCTCAGCAAGGGACGGACCCACTAAAAATAAAATATGCAACGTTTGGGTGCTGAGACATGTTAATTTGTAAGGTATTCGGCCCACCCCTTTCAGAAACGCTAGGGCAAGTGCGTTGATTAGGCACGTTCGCAAAACTGCGAAAAGCCACGATTGGCTATGTCTGTGCGCATGGAAGATATGAGTTCCCACTGGATGGATGTAATGAAATTTTACATTTGAGGATTTTTCGAAAAACTCGAGAAGATTCAAGTTTCATTGAAATCTGGCAAGAATAACGAGTACCTTACATGAAGACCACAAGACATTTGTGATCATATCTCGCACAATTTTGATTAAAATCAGAAATATTTCAGACAAAAGATGTAGAAATCAAACCACACATTTTGCATTCACTAACATTTTTTTACGAAAAGCGTGCCGTGTATGGGATAATCTGGAAAGATATTACAGAGCGGGGCAGGCCACAGATGACAACATAGGACAAGAGCATTGTATGCAGGATAACTAGGCTACACACACATATTACATGATACTTATTGCTTGCAGGAACGCGCCTCAATGTTATATCGTACATACATTGTCCGTCTTGTGTAAGGAGAACTTTGGATCTGGTCCGTCGCACGGATGGCATGCCACGGATTATCTAGCTGTCCTGCAATCTCTGAAAATGTCTAGACAAACAAAAATACTACTAATAATATCGCAGCGTGTAAGTAAACCGGTGCAGTGAACTGTAACTGAAAACGTTTGAAATGCAGTTCATGATAAGCACGAATACATGATAAGGATATTTTATTAGGTTAGTTGTTCGGTGGGTTAGGTTAGGTTCACGTGACTTTCGCGTACACGTGTTCAGATAGCAACCGATGTAGACGGTCGTTTTGTCGGTTGAAACTACACATGCCTGCGAAATGCATAGCTGCAATGGGAAAACTGTGTTTTGGAACTGTTACCTGGGGCGTACTTATAGTATCTGACTTGGCGTGTTTAGGCGGCTGCTTCTGGCAGTTTATCCTTCGGGAGGACAGTTTTGGTTAGATTAACACAGTCTGTTAGGGCACTGGCCTACCAGTGGGATTGTCGAAAGAATCGTTTCAGCTGAGGCTGTCAATGGTGAGGAAGAGGGTTCTGCCTCCACCTTTAATTAAACCCAGAAATTCGATTTATAACAGAGAAAACGCGGAAACTCCAGTTAGGTTAGCCAGGTGTGTTAGGTTTTACACGTTTTGTGAATTTGGCCGCCCTTTTTAGGTGGCTTTGGCTGCTGTTGATTTTCTGTCATTCTGTGTTATTAAAACTGTGGCGGCAATCCTTAATTGGCATAAGTGCCCTCCAAGTTGCTGCACTAAGGTGTTCCCCAAATCAGCTACCTGTGATTGGAGACACTCAGTTTTTTGGATGTGGTCATAATAACTGTAACTTAATGTGATGGGTATTGAACTAACAAAGGTTACACTGCTGGAGAAAGTTCTTGTCAGTTGAAATTACGTAAAGTGCCAGTTTGGGCTGGTTGTCTCAACTCAAACAAGTGCTTGTGTTGTCAGCCAGCACAGACAGTTGCCTGCTTTCCATGCACATTATAACTTGCATGTGTTTGCAAAACTACACAGCTCTTACCTGTGATTTCTACCAATTCGATCATCCTGGTGTGACAGAACTGTGCATGTGAATGTGGAAATGATGATCAGGATATTTGGTGCATAGAATACAGCCTGTGTTACTACATATTGTATTTCTTTGCTATATAACAGGATAGCTTTTCTGGGAGGAAGTACTTGAATTTATGTTACAATATAATGTATGAGTAGGAAACAAAGAGTCAATATATCATCACAAATTCTAATTGAAGTTAATTCTTCAAGTTGGGGAAACTGTAACTAGTGGAGTCCCCCAGGGCTCAATCTTGGAACCTGTCCTATTTATAATTGATATAAATGATCTACCACATGGACTACATCATGATGCAAGACCTGTAATCTATGCTGATGGCACAAGTATACTGTTAACTGCTAGCAGCACTGAACAGTTAAAAAACGAAAATTAATTCTGTGTTGCATTATATGATAGATTGGTTCTCAGTGAATGGGTTAGTTTTAAATACAGAAAAGACAAATATAGCAAAATTTACCCCAAACCTTTCCAAATTACATACCAAAATAAGGCAATACCAATGACTAATGATGTTAAATTTTTAGGATTAGTGACTGACATAAATATAAATTGGAAGAATCATGTTTACAAACTTTTGCCTAAAATAAGTAGTGTTTGCTACCTTTTTAGAGTGATGTATCTGTATAGTATCACAACTCTCAAAATGATTTATTTTGCCTATTTTCATGCTGTAATGAAGTATCGTGTCATATTGTTGAGGAACTCAGTAGAAAGTAAAAGAGTCTTCCAACAACAAAAAAGAATAATTAGAATTACAACAGATTAAGTTCTAGGACAACACGCAAACCATTGTTTCGAAAATTGGAAATACTAACCTTACCTTCTCAGTGCATGCTTTCCCTGATGAGGTTCTTATTAACAAATTTGGAGATTTACAAATTTAATTCTTCAGTTATTTTTATTTTTTATTTTTTATTTTTATTGTACATCCATTTTGTCACATATGCAACACTGGACCAGTCCAAACCATACACCGTAAATCACAATACATGCACAAGTCTCCACAACCGTGTCAATCACAAAGCAAAGTCCGCATAACATAA
>Ga0123354_10007389_pt1 | contig 16535 bp, 7 predicted proteins | sample TergutLab28metaG_2_FD_97872 | JGI IMG/M metagenome (GOLD analysis project Ga0123354, IMG submission 97872) | Labiotermes labralis P4 segment gut microbial communities from Petit-Saut dam, French Guiana - Lab288 P4 | ecosystem: Host-associated > Arthropoda: Insects > Digestive system > Gut ...
GCTGAGTGGACCCCGTTCCAGACCCACTACTACTCAGAAAATCTGGTAGCGCCGGGGATCGAACCCGGGACCTCTGTATCTGTAGCCAGAAACTCTGACCACTAGACCACAGAGGCAGTCATATATGTCATAAGTGACCATAACTTCTGTGACAGTATCTCAAAATAGAATCAATAAAACGAACTGCCTAATAATACTGTGGAGAATGTGACGCCTTTTCCCACGTCACATGGCTGTGAAAGTGGATTTGCTAGCCTGCTGCTGCAGCACTCGTCTTTTTTTGTGATTAACAATTGGTTTTTAAACTGCTTGTACCCGTTTTATGTGGCAGATTTTTTAGAGCTTCAGCTCCAGAAATGCCATTGCAGCTTAACAACAGTGCCTGCAGCTGATTCCCCCATGCTGCAAAAAGTACTTTATGTCTGTCCACTGTTTGTTCCAAGACACTGCAAACAGCACTGCCAATGCACTTGTTCTTTAAGGCCGACTACATGCTAACGTGCCTCAAAACGTCCCGCTTGCTCCACAGACAGCACACATTCTACACCTGTGAAATGCACCACCCTCACTTTAACACACAGTCAGGTTATCCAAACATGACCTAGCTCTGGAAACATTTCGACCCTCCCACATCCTTCAAGCTCATACACTACTAAAGAGTGTGATCTCAGTGTCCATCATCATTTCCACAACAATTAATCATTTCTGACACTCATAACATTTTTATAACCTCATCATGTCCATGGTACATCTTCCTTTGGTATTTCACAAGCTTCTAAGAACTAAAATACTAACCACTCCTACAGAATCACCGGATTCATCACTTTCTCCTACAATGACACTGCTACATGTGATACTTACTTTAGGAACATTCTGTAGGATCATGTCCCCAATATAATCCATCAGCTCCTTGGCAGTTATAATTTCCATCACAGAAGGAAGAATGATTTTTCCTCTAAGCAACAAAATGTTTGAAATGGCAATCAAAGGACATGGACCATTTTCATTCTGTGTTACTATGGGTGTCTTCTTTTCATGCCACATTATCCACTTAAGATGGTAAATGCAATTATCTATGTCTTTTTCTTGAACAGGTTTCAGTTGAGATGTAGAATCAACTTCTTGAACAGGTTTCAATGGAGGTGGAGAATCGACTTCTTGAACAGGTTTCAATGGAGGTGTAGAATCAACTTCTTGAACAGGTTTCAATGGAGGTGTAGAATCGACTTCTTGAACAGGTTTCAATGGTGGTGTACAATCAATTTCTCTGCAAAAGTCTTCCTGATAATCTTCTTTTTCAGGTGAGGCTTTGAGAGAGATTTTATCTAACTGTCCTATTTCTGTTCTATCTACATTTCCTCTATCTTCCTCTTCTTCCTTCTCAAGTGGACCAGAATCTGAAGAAGATGCTACATAAGGCTCACCAACATCCTCAGTCATCTGTGGATTGTTGCTAGGCTCTGCCATTTTGTACCAAATCCTACAAACACAAATATAGCAGTTACATTATTTACTTTCAGAAATCAAAGACCACATTTACACAGTTTACCATACTTTTTCGGTGCAAATGTAAAAAGAAAGGAAGAACAGGCAAAGTTGTCCTTCTGCCTGCCATGAAGTTATTTAGGAAGAGCAGATGTTTAACTCCAGCCACTCCAAAACTCATCAATGAATGGAAATGAATGGTCAGGCTTACATCTCAGCTGCTATATTCCCTGGAAATGAGCCCATGGTACCCACTGAATACCAGGCCGCGTGGGTCCTGAGAACAAGTATGGGTATTTTGGAGAACAGAGAAGTGTCTCACCTCTGCCAGAAACTGAACACACATCATTCAGCTCACAGCCTAATCACTATATTGAATGAGCTACCCATCTTTAACTGTATGTGTAAACTCAATTAAGCCTGCCACTCACTGATTGGACTGTACATGGAAAATTAGATTAAGGTTATGATTATGATATGCACATATGTATCAACAGAAATGGTTATATGTCTGACTTAATCTGATACAGAAACACATCACATTTAAAGTTTATCAAAATAAAAGTGGTTTAACAACATGATATCAGCTGGCCATGCACAGTTGATTAGAACAGATACACCTTTGCTAATGATAAGATTATATTGAATTTGGAAATAATTTTCAATATTGCAGTATGTATGTACATGAGTGAGTCAGAAACTGATACCCCTTACTTACTATTAAATGCCACAGACAAGTCAAACAAGATAAAATTGCACAGAACTTCACTACAACATTGCTAAAGGCATAGTTATATCTTAATACTGTCCCCATTTCCTTCAACAGTCCACCTTCCAAAACAAGTGTGTATTCTTGTACAGTAAAAGTTTCTCTCCTTCCTCTGCAGTCATGGACATGAAGTGTTCTGCAGTGCCTCATCATCAGCATAACGATGTCCTCACAGTCTGCATTTCAAAGGACCAAACAGGATACGAGAAGGTGCAACAACAGGACTGCACAGCAGGCATTGTAACACAGTCCATCCAAATTTTTTGAGTGCCTCAGTGATCAACACACTTGTGTGTGGCCTGGTATGGTCACAGATGCACAACATTTCTGACATTCTATTTTCTGGAATGAACTCCATGATGGTGGTACCTATGTGCCATGGGAGACACCAAGCTGTGGTAACAAAGTCCACGCAAACCTTGCTTTACCTCAGCACTTCCACCGAATATGTATCCAACAATGCCCCTTTCAAGGGTCCACACATCACTTCATTTTCTTTCACTGAGGCTCCACCAACTGCCAGGACTATCAGCTCACCACTTTCTCTGGCCATCTGACACATGAATCAATGATACCTATATACTATGCACTACTTGACCCACACAACTGTTCTTCTATGACCCTTGACCCTGAAGATGAAGGCATTACAGTCCTTCAATATGCTGGGAACTACTCACCTAGTTACACAGTGTCACATCCCAATAGGATTTCCTCCTCAAAATGTTCCATATTAATTTCATATAATTATAATGTTAAATCAGACTCCTGTATCACTTCAGTTATGTTCACAGTTTGGTGAGATTATGTCTCACGGAACTGCTGCTTCTAACAGACCCAATGTCCATATGATAGATAAATCATTATACAGCACTGATGCAATCACGACCGACGACGAACGTCAATAAGAACCAGTCCCACTGCTACATAATTTCATAAAACAGTAGTTTCATTAATGTATGTATAAACTGTGTAAAATATCCATAACATGGCTTCACTCAGTAAATATCTACAAATTATGCAAACTTCACTTACCACTCCTGCCTTGTATTTACAGGTTAGGACGGAACACGGAATGCATTAACGTTCAAATCGCACACAGCCCAATTAGAAAAAGTCATCACTATATATTGTATTCCAGTAGCTGTATCAGTATTATTACGTCAATCTGAGTGATCTGTAAGGAAGGTACTTGTGTTTAAAAACATGTTTTGCACACTAAACACTTCGAAACCCTACCACTGATTGGAGTTCAACTAATATTACAGCTGACTTACAGCACAAATTAATAAAAGCTGCCATCAGTAACATTTTACATGTCTTTTCAAGTACTACTCATTACAAATTAGACAAAATCATCATAAATTTAAGACCAAACCCTGGCAAAACTGCAATCGAAATTAATAACTCCACTCGACCCAGTTTCCAACGAACTACAATCACATAAGTTAGTCCCTGACGATATGCAACTCAATGCAGTGGCTTGGAAACGTTGACATACATGCATATAGTGCTGCCATCTTCTAGTGGGAGGTGATTAAAACTACAATTTGCGGCGGTAGCTCGGGTGAAAAGGTAGTTTCATTCACTACAAGAGTAAATTCACTTCTACACAGGTAAAGTACGAGGAAAGTTGTTCCTGTGTACTCCAAGAAAGCATGAGGGGGGAGGGGGGAGTGGAGGTACAGCTTAGCAAACCGGACACTTCCCTCCCGTCAGGTAAAGTGCCCCTGGTATCCATTGCATAGGGGACACTACAAGTCCACAGTCATTTTTGATTCTTTGTAGAACAGATAAATCTTTCACCTTGCCTAATCACTCCACTGTTTATGCTATCCTGCTATCTCATTTCTCCAAATTTATTTTTAATTTCATTAACTGCATGTGGCTAATGACAGTCAAATACTTGTCCTCTGTGCTATAAAATTACGCCCAGTTGTAGTAGAAGAAAAGATAAAAGTGATACCGTCACAGGCCCGGTGTGGCCCAGAGGGTGGGTAGAGGTATAGCTCTACTCTTCCATGACCACGGCACTAGAAGGAGGTGAGTGGTCAGTAGCACGCCCCGGCCGCACTTTACCCCTGGGAAAGACCCGGTACCCATTGTACAGGAGGCTGGGTGGGTCCCAGGGCCGGTCTGGACGGGCGGAAAATCTCGTCCCCACCGGGACTCGATCCCGGACCGTCCAGCCCGTAGTCAGTCGCTATACCGACTGAGCTACAAGGTAACAAAAATGAATAGGTAAATGTTTTATGTAACCTATTCCAAAGACTGAGATAGCGTTCCCAGTTTCAAACTTATTAACAGACATAAAATCAAACATTTAATTGTTGTGTGTGTTGGGTAATATTTTATTAACAACACACTGTGTATTTATTATTGTGAGGGCTGCTAAATCAGACTGTCGAAAAAATTAACAAAAATAAGTTAACTTAATGAATGCCCTGGCATGTCATTTGAGTCTCATCAACACTGCAAATATTGTGTGCTATGTTAGCAGAGATATAACAATAATCTAAAATTTTAAATTCAATAATAACATATTTTGATGTTGTTATTAAAAGTATGCAATATTCATAATGACGTGTTTAATCTTAATGACAGTACTTTATCATCTTTACCGCTCTTACTGGCATGTAGTATGCCATACACCTCAAAATTATCTATCTGATCTATATGTTTTCTGATTTTGGGACCCATAAAACAGACCAAAGTTACAAAAAACCTACAAACAAGAGAATTATTTCTTCTGTTTGTTATAAGCAAAATAAATCGTGATTTCAAATTTGGAGGCTTAGCCACGTCATGTGTTGAAGTTTTTCCAGCACATCACAGATCACTAGAGTCATCATTACCTTCAGAATGTGTCAGTAGGAGGATGCTGCCTAACCTAGTTGTCTTATAACGACCGTAAGAGTTGGGATGAGAAGCATGGGGCTATCAATGGCAAGTGGCTTGCAGTGCTAGCAGGATGGGATGGATTTTGAGAAGTATTCATATGAATTGGAAAGAAATGTAATAGTCAGCGATGGCAACCGTAGACAACTGCTGGGATTTATATATTTTGTCAAATTTGATGCCATGTCAACACAAGAAGGGGCTGAATGCCACAAACAAAAAGCTGAAATCACACATTACATGCAGGCCACAAAAATGTAAGGAAAGGAAAATAAGTTATGCCTGAATAAGTCAATAACAAGAAGGAACTGCAGTCCATTTTCACGTCTTAATATGTAGGCCTCTGATGGAAAAAGGATACTGTGGAGAGATGCATAACATAACACAGTACATAAGGTATTTATTGACATAACAAATCTGTATTATAGACGAAGTATTGACAGTTCATACGCATACTGCTAAAATGTTTATGCTGTTGGGTCTATTAGCTTTAACAGAGAGGGAACAATCACTAGACAAATTTATCACTACTTACTGTGTGACTAAAGTTATAACAACACTGGATTTAGAGAAGAATTACTTACACTGATGCACATGGGAAATAAATAGAACATCACATTATGTTACAATGGGATTTCACTGACCAGAACACTATATACACTAGGCTAAGAATTATCAAAGTAGCATAAGACATGAATTCGAGATTTCAGATTCTCACAGCACTGTTCCTGGAGAGTCAGTTTTTCTGCAACAAGTAGCAGTGTCACTGGGTGAGTGGTTCTTGATGCTGAAGTCACACATGCCTTTAAAATGCCAGGATCCCCTAACCAAATGACACAGTGTCATATATCAGACAATCTGAATTTCTATGTTATATGAGCTTAGAAACAGCATGACAAGTCCATATTTATTGCTTAATCCATGCAAAGTAATAATCATAACTGTTTCTTTGTAAATGCTGACAGTGCAAATTCCTAGTTATAATTACTTTATTACTGCATTACTGATCATTCTGCAATACAAAAATCTTCTGTTACAACAAAATTTACTACAGTTTTCATTACCAGTGAAGAAAAGAGACAGATGACACTGGGATGTTAAACATGGGATGTGATTGTCTATGCCACTGGCTTATGAAGTTGAAGGGTTTGAAAATGTGTTGCTTACCATACACATACACACTGCAGGTACAATCATTCTGACATTGTGCATTAACAGAGGTTTCCTCATGTAACTTACACACCTACAACATGTTAGTATTTGCTATAATTGCACTCATCAGGCAGCTGTTACACACACACACACACACACACACACACACACATATACCAAGTTGGCTAAAGCAGTACTTGCTGTGAATTATTTGAGAGATTATCTCTTCAGACCTCAGCAAGGATACAAATTGTCACAACTGAAGCCTTTCATGCTTCTTCTCATTCCCTCTAAGTACCTTTACATTAGGCCAAAATCAATGCTAACCACATTCTTTCTGTTTCATTTCAATGACTGTCCAGTCATTTAATACTGAATTATAAACAGTTCTGTTCAGTAAACTACAAACACAAATATACATATGTATTAAATATTACACCAAACTAAGATCATTTGGTAGCAACAGAGACAGGTTATCTCACTGTAAACTCTACCTTCTTCTTGAACAATCAGCAAACATCCTAAAAGTTCTGTATATTTTGAGCTGGACTTTGAGTACTGGATGATACATCCAACATTTCAACAAAAAACAAGGAAATAATGACAATTTTGTGAGATTCTGCATTTTATCACATCAAATTTATGGATGTTTGTTTATGTCGTCTCAGTTACATTAAACATTTCACCCAAAGTTAATCTTAATTATCCCTTACATTTCAACTAATCCATGCTGCTATTCATTTATCACTTGATTTTATATTCTCCATTTTTCATTATTTACACCTGGGCACCAAAAAAATATTTATGGCCAGCCCAAATCAGAACTAGGATGATCACATGGCAGCAGTTATTAGCATTGTAAAAACAGCTGTGCAGCCCCTGCATGCTACCTATGAGATGTCAGATTGTTGGGCAGTCTGCCCAGCCTCCAAGCAGCCTGACAACCACACTGTTGTGGCCATTGCAAGACTTACCATGATCATTTTCCATGTAAAACTGTCAAACAATCTTAAATTTATTACAGTAATTATCATTCCATTTTTGGTACACAGTACAATATATTAAATTAAGTGCATTCATTATGAGAAATTTACTGTGCAGCACAGTCACTGTTGCACAGGCTGTAATGGAGTATAATACAAAACTTAAACCAATAAACATACTGAAAAATGCATTATTAGAAGACCACTGACATTTTACACTGTTTTTTAGCACAATCCACAAAACAATATAAGTCTTATAATTACTCTTCATAAATGTGTCTGCCATTCATTGTTAGTTCTAACCTTACTGCAAAGTGCAGAAATTATACTGTAACTTTCCATTTTCCAGATGAGAGACTTGTATTTGTACCCTTTCCGGATGTATTATATTGCATGAATTGTACTGTCGCAAGTAACAGTAATACAAAAACTTTTTTATTATAGCACATTAGAGTCACTTTTAACATGTCACCAAAATTATTAAATACAAAGGATAAACAGCAGATGTGACACCAATCACGTGGTTTTGACAAAATTAAACTTTCACAGTTTTGTTCTATATAACAGCAGCTTCACAGTCCAATTTCAATTAACAAGAATTGAAGTTCTTGCAGTTGTGTTGTTGATGATTCAGGTCTTCTTGAGTGTGGTGCTGTGTCATCAGGTACTTCACAATGTTTTGAAGCACTGTAATGCCTTTGTCTTCAGGTTCCAGCAGTCAAAGAGCACACAACATCAAATACTGGAAGACTCACATGTTGGAGATTCTGGCCTTGGATATGACATTGCATTGTTGGATAAGTTGCTCTCTTTATTTTAAAGGGACATGCCACCTATTGCTTCAAGGGATCAAGGTCCATGAAGAATGCATTCATGGGCCTGAATTCCCTAAAGATGAAAGTGATATACTCCTATATAGTGGGAAACCACTCCCCAAAGAAAAAAATCATCATATGCCAGGAGACTTGAAATTTCTTCTCCAAAGGGCTTACAGAAACAAAGAAAACTACCAGGATAAAGTCTCAGTCTCCTATAAAGTGCTATGAATGCCAATATTTCATTAAAGAACTTTTATCTTTCTGCTGTCATAAACACTAACTCTCAGAAAAGTGTGTGACAATGCTAAATTATTCCATCAGCATAGCAAAATTGAAAGGTACTTGGATCACAACTTCTTTACGGAAGGTACTGCCTGCAACACATTGAAATCCATCTACCTATTATGGCACTATCATATCCCAGGAGAACGCTATCCCTCAGTAACTCCACCGTTTTAATTCCTTGCTGCTTTAAATTTAAACTCTGTACACAAAGACTCTTCAAATTCCAGCTCAAAATGTTTCTGAGTCAGTAACTAAGACTTCGTTCAAAGACTTGCCACAACTGACAGCAGAGATTATATGCATACTGAAAAGAATATGATGGGCATTAGATTGTGATCTGCCTTCCTTGTCCTCTTGTATTCATTCAGAGGCCACTCAATGAGCAAACAAACAAATGCTAGCATTTCTGAACGCAATTTATGCTCATTTATCACAGTCCCTTTTGTTCTTTCTGCCTGTAGATGATCACATTGATATCAGTCATGGCACTCAACATACTGACCACATGGCAAGTGACATCAGTCAATGAAGTCAATACAATGACCATATGCTAGGTCACATCGTTCACCGTCATCAACACACAGATCATAAACACAGTTAACAATAGTTTGCACTCTTCAAGATTATTGTATTTAATTTTACAAAAATCCCATTAAAGTCAAACCATAGCTCAAAAGGTTAAATATTTCTAATTTGTTGTAAAAAAAAGTAGCATTTTTTCCTGTACATACTGTATTTTCCATCCCAATCATTCTATTGCTGTGTGTCAGTGAGCATGACTGATATATCAAAATGAAACAAAATGTTTTTGAGAGATTTTGCTGGATCTGATATTACATTTTTGGACTGTCTCTTTGATGTATTCACATTCTGGAAACAACATCTGCATGATCAAATACACAGATACTTTGAGGGGTCTGAGTAGAAATAATCTGACAAAAGATGGAGTCACAGTTACACAATTGTTAATGATAACTTGTAGAATACGGCATGTCTTAGGCTTGAATTTTTAAAGTGTTTAAATTTCTACACATCACTCTTATTTGTACTGCAACAAAATATAAATGCATCTTCTTCAAAGTAACTTAAAAATATGTATATCATTTGGCATAATTACAAAAGAAACAGTGAACATGAGAAGGAAACAACGAAATACAAGGAAGGTTCCTGGTGATTACTTGCAGGTGTGTCGGTCGATAAGCGTCTCACAATTCTTACACTTCACAGAGCAACACCACACAAACTTGCACTGGCACCTTTCCACAATTTTTATCACCTGAAATATATTGAAATATAAAAATCAGCATTCACAAATTTATGTCACGGATGAAGAAAGAATGTCAGCTATTTCTAATAAAAATACTTGCAAGATTGTTTGACTAGTTGATGAGGTGTCTGACTGTTCAGTTATCTGACTCCCTGGCACAATATCCCAGTATCCTTCAGTTCATAGACATAAGTAAACAAGAAGTTCTTATGCTTTTAAATATCAAACATAACTTAGGAACTGTGTTTCATTACCTTGCACTCTCTTAATCATTTAAATTTATTTCTTTTCAATTTAATCACCATTTTATTTCTACACATGACTTTTACTAATTTAACTGTGCGCAGTTCAGGAATTCTCTTACTGCAAGTAAAATCTCAGCTCACTTCACCGTGTGTAATACAGTGTGTGTTCATGGTATTGTGGATCCATTATTTCTAGAGGAGGATGTGAATTGTGAAACCTGTGGCACACTTTTGGAAGAGGACTTTATTCCATTTTTACAGTGAAGGGGCCACTATCTTAATTCAGTGTTGCTGACCAAAATGAAACATGGCCACACAGCCATGCATCCAAAATGGGGGCTGCCAGGCTGCAGCACCACCTCCTCCCTCCCCCCAAATAAAAATTTCTACAGCACAGATATTTTAGACACAATGATATCAAACTTTGTGATTTAGTCTTCTGATGGAATCAGCCACTAACAACAAGATAAGTAAGGATCAGCCTAGAACAGTCCATGAAGGCCCACCAGATGGGGAGTAGAGGTATATCTCTACTCTTTCCTTAACCTAGGCGCTAGATGTGGATGGGTGTTCAATGCAACGCCCTGACATCTTTACCCCGAAAGGAAGACCCAGTACCCACTGTCTAGGAGGCTAAGTGAGCCTCAGGTTTGTTCTGGAGAGTAGTAAAAAATTTCGGCCCCACCGGGATTCGATCCACGGACTGTCCAACCCGTAGTAAGCGGCTATACTAACTACGCTATCCTGGCCCACACATGATCTGACCTTGTGATTTACATTAGGTGACTCAATTCAATGAAAGCTTATTACATCAGTCATGCAATAAACTTTTAACATAATTTTGTAATTTTAGGTTGATGAAGTATGTGCTTCTATTGTCTTTAAAAATATGTAGAACTTGTGTGTATGCAAATGACATTGAAAGTAGTCTTCCTGAATATAACGACTGAGGGTGAAACATGAATGTTTTTGTCATTCATAACCTGTCTACTTTGTTGTTTGTTGTTATCAGCTGAGCTTGCCTTACACAGTCAAAAATATACTACGAAGTCTGAAATAGTTTTATCATACTGGGTACAATAAAATATTTGACAATATTTGCAAGCAACATAATAATTAGAAAATGCGAGTGTATCGTAAATGTAATAGAACAGAACGAGAAGGGGGGAGTTCTACATGACCCTTGCAATGTGTGACTAGTACTGACATATTACACAGTGATTATCACTGAAATATTGCACTGTGACTAGTACTGATATACTGCAGTATGATTAGAGCTAACATACAGTGTTTTCTCATCAAAAATGCACTTATGTATTCCTAAATTCTGAATCAAGTCAAATAGTGTATTTATTTTGGTTTCTATAGCAGTTAGCATGATGTATCTATTGAACATGCCACTGTATGTCAATATCTCTTACATGGTGTGAATGAGTATTATGGATATGGGGTTGTCTCTTTGCCCCAGATGGAAATGTGTTACCAAAATAAGTTATCAAGGAAAGTCACAATCCCAAGCACAAAGATTCATGAAAATCAGGACCCTAGTTCATACACAGTTTAGTTCAGTGGATATAAGCAAATCTGACTTGTGTGTAGTATCCTAACTGACAATATTTTCATAGCAGATTACAAATGCAGTTATTCCAGCAGAAATAAGTGGAATCTAACCTGTGTGTTGAATCCTAACTGACAATATTTTCATAGCAGATTACACAAGCAGTTATTCCAGCAGAAATAAATGGAATCTAACCTGTGTGTTGAATCCTAACTGACAATATTTTCATAGCAGATTACATATGCAGTTATTCCAGCAGAAATAAGTGGAATCTAACCTGTGTGTTGAATCCTAACTGACAGTATTTCATAGCAGATTACATACGCAGTTATTCCAGCAGATATAAGTGGAATCTAACCTGTGTGTTGAATCCTAACTGACAATATTTTCATAGCAGATTACACAAGCAGTTATTCCAGCAGAAATAAGTGGAATCTAACCTGTGTGTTGAATTCTAACTGACAATATTTCTTTGCAGATTACATATGCAGTTATTCCAGCAGAAATAAGTGGAATCTAACCTGTGTGTTGAATCCTAACTGACAATATTTTCATAGCAGATTACACAAGCAGTTATTCCAGCAGAAATAAATGGAAACTAACCTGTGTGTTGAATCCTAACTGACAATATTTCATAGCAGATTACACAAGCAGTTATTCCAGCAGAAATAAGTTGAATCTAACCTGTGTGTTGAATCCTAACTGACAATATTTTCATAGCAGATTACATATGCAGTTATTCCAGCAGAAATAAGTTGAATCTAACCTGTGTGTTGAATCCCAACTGACAATATTTTCATAGCAGATTATATATGCAGTTATTCCAGCAGAAATAAGTTGAATCTAACCTGTGTGTTGAATCCCAACTGACAATATTTTCATAGCAGAAATAAGTGGAATCTAACCTGTGTGTTGAATCCCAAGTGACAATATTTTCATAGCAGATTATATATGCAGTTATTCCAGCAGAAATAAGTTGAATCTAACCTGTGTGTTGAATCCTAACTGACAATATTTTCATAGCAGATTACATATGCAGTTATTCCAGCAGAAATAAGTGGAATCTAACCTGTGTGTTGCATCCTAATTGACAATATTTTCATACCAGATTACATATGCAGTTATTCCAGCAGATATAAATGGAATCTAACCTGTGTGTTGTAACCCCGGCCACAGCAAAGCAAGTCGCAGCTGTCAGGCCCATTAGAAGTCTTGTTACAGACACGCCCTGACGTCCCTGGAATCCCCTTCTGAGGGTCATGCACACAGTAATTAGGTGACTTATGGATATGAACCAGGTCACCTTTTCCAACAGGCAGACGTCGTTTCATTTTGCTCTTGTTCTTACGACGAAGACGTTTGCGCACTTTTGGGGCTACCTGCTTGCAGGTGAGAAATATGAATGAATTTGGTCACGAAGCCTAAACAAAGGAAACAGTAAGTAGATTTATATTTATAAATAAATTCATAATTCTAATTCTGAAGAGTGGGACAGATTTGTATTGTGGCTTACCTGCACAGCTTGTCGATATTTATGTTTCAGTGTGTCACCAATTTCATTGAATGATGGCATGGTCCTCCAACAAGTCTTCACTTCACAGGAACCTGATACACCATGACATCGGCACTGCATTCGCATCAGTGAAGAGACTACCTGCAAGACATCACATATGGAAATCACGCCACGTCACTGCGGCAGCTGATGTCTAACACATGGATTTGTACTTAAAATTTCCAATAACATATTGAACAAGATTTGTTTCTTCCGATCTGTTATGCTGTGCCACTGGGTAAACAGCCGGGGACATCTCAAAGGGTCACAGTGCCTTCATCTTCAGAGTCAAGTAGTCCAACTGTTTGAACCTGAAGATGAAGGCACTATGAATTTTTTTAAATATCAGGAATTATTTATTGCGTACGACATCCCAGGAGACCTGACCCACACCTCTGCCAGACAATTAAATTAATGACATATGATATATTTGTTAACTGCAATTGGGTTGACACCCGGTGGCAATAGTACAGTACACATTTACACACAAACAAAACACAGAACAACACAATGAAACAGAATACCCAGAACAAAACATACATAACAATAAGTATATGTAAAACTAACAAAAGAATGCATAACATAACAGTAAGAATACATAACTTAACAATAAGGACACATAATTTACAAAATTAAACAGAAGCATACAAAACATACAATTATGAATACAATGATACAAATCCCATAAAAATTAATCAACTTTACGTTCATAAGATGTTTGATTCATAGATTGGCTACAGCAATAGTATGTAAGTAACATCTTTAATAAACTTACCTAAATTTAACTAAGACAAACATAAACACTAAGGATTCCATTCTTGTGGAATCTGATGCTGCACTATCGGGTAATTGAATTCTGGTGTTTCTGGGGAACGTGACGGTGTTGCGGTGTCTCTTCATGCAGCACCGCACACCACAAGAACGGAATCCTCAGCTACGCTTCTGCGAAAAAACCTAAAACCTCACAGCACAAGTACTCTTTCCCAAACCCGACAGAAAGTCACGAAAGTTAAAGATCACCTCATGGTATGCTTATACAGGCACAGAGGGAGGCGTATTTATTAGCTGATATCCATTCGCAACCTGGCATTAGGAGGAGGAGCGCCAGGAGGAGAAGCTCCAAGCTCCGGCCGCTTTACGCCCGGGAAAGACCCAGTACCCACTGTACGGGACACTGGATGGGCTTAGGGGCCAATATGGACCGCAAGGAAAGGCTCAGCCCACCGAGATTCGATCCCCCGACCGTCCAGTCCACAGCAAGTCACTACACCGACTGTGCTATCCCGGCCGGTTGAAGATAAATGTATTACTGTCAAGGCCACATAAGCAAATGGAGAGAGTAGGTCCTGTTTGGGAGTTCCTGGGCTGTACTCTCAGGCAGTAGACGATATGTCCTCTGCTTATATTGTGTTTCCCAGACAATCCACGCAATTTTGCTATAGGAAACACATCTAATAAAAATCATTCCTTTTACCTAACAGACTGTTAATTCAAATATATCAACCACACAGTGCATACTTGACGGGTTTTTTACGACTTGACCAAGGCTCTAGATTGTGCCAATCACAAAATCTTGCTACAATAATTAACTTTTGGTGGTATTCAATGAGCAGGCACAAACTGGCTTAGATTCTGACAGATAAAAGAATGAAAGGCTGATACAAAATCATCGCAATTATGCTCAGAATTGTTCTCAGACTGTGGCAGAATAAAATCAGAACATTTCGCAGCACGGATCGTAGTTAAGTTGTGTTAACCCAAACAATCTGCGTCCGCAACTCTTGAGTCTTTCACTCCACGTTTCATTATATCCGTTAAGTGGCTACAGACGGACTGTAATGGCCTTCGTATTTGGCCAAGTAATGCAAATAACTAGTAAGTAGGTACAACTTACAAAGACCCTACCATTAAGCCACTACATTAAATTGACCCTCTACAGCCCAGTGGTTACTTTATGTACCACAAGGTTCAACATTCAACAATTCTACGTTCTGCCCACACAGTGTACTTATGTGCGTTTTGTATGGATCTGAAAACAAACAGCGATTATTTCCATATACAACATTAACTGACTGATTTTTATAACCGAGGATTGTGTTTACTGTGCGGTATGGGTGAACCGTTTAATAGAATTCCAGGGAATCTTAGCATTTAAAATGCTGATAGCTGATTTTATCACAGAATTTAATGGCAGTCCGTATTGTTCAGATGCAGCTATATTAAAAAGTAAAGTGCATGCCAGCATAAAAGTGACACAGGGCACTCACCTGTCTCCCAGCTTCGTTATTATGAAGGTTCATTCTTGTTCTCACACTCCAAGCTTTCTTGTTCTTTGCTTCTGTTGAAGGCTTCACTTTTTCCGGCGCGTCAACAAACTTGCGTGCGAACTGAACCCCGTAGTTGAGATTATCGCTGAAATATAAATATAAAATGAATACATGATCTGTAATCCTCACCCAATATTGTTCGGGTGATAAAACCGAGAATAATAAGATGGGAGGGGCATGTAGCACGTATGTGGAGAGGAGAGGCGTCTACAGGGTTTTGGTGGGGAAACCTGAAGGAAAGAGATCACTTGTGTGACCCAGGCGTAGATGGGAGAATAATATTAAGATGGATCTTCAGGAAGTAGGGTGTGGGGGTGTGGACTGGATCGAGCTGGCTCAGGATAGGGACAGGTGTCGGGTACTTGTAGGTGCGGTAACGAACCTTCGGGTTCCACAAAATGCGGGGGGTGTATTGTGTAACTACAAAACAGATAGCAACTCAAGAAAAACGCTGCAACATAGAGTAAATAAGAAAATAAAAAAATAAAAAATATATATATATATATATATATATATATATATATATATTGCCTTTGAAAACCTTATTCCCTCCCCCCTCTCTCTCTCTCTCTTTGTGTTTTTCTTCTAAGTTCATGACATAGCAGATCGTAATAGACGTTTCGGAAAATATATTTCACTTCCAAAGATATATATCACAAAATGACTGAGAATTTATGGCGAAATATGCATTGCCATGAATTAAAACTGCGTATTGTTAATTTGTCTTCCTGGTGGTGTGTACAGTCCGTGTAAAACATTTGTTTCCTGTTGGTTCACACTGGGTACAGCAGACCTACCGAAGGCAACGATTCATTCGCACTCACTGGTAGGCCTGCCGCAGGCGCAGTGTGACGGTGGTCACTCACGCTTAGTACCAGGCCAAGGCATGTAGGATCCGTGGCGAACAAAGTGGCATTGGGACAGGATTATGTCCGAGAACTAGGGTTTCCCTCTGCTAGTGTCATCCCACCGACCGCCTCTGTGGTCTAGTGGTCAGAGTTTCTGGCTACAGATACAGAGGTCCCGGGTTCGATCCCCGGCGCTACCAGATTTTCTGAGTAGTAGTAGTGGATCTGGAACGGGGTCCACTCAGCCTCGTGAGCCTTGTGAGGTCAATTGAGGAGCTACTTGAATGAAAAAAGTAGCGGCTCCAGGTCTAGAAAACAGATATTAACGGCTGTGGGGACCCGTTGCGCTGA
>Ga0123354_10007392_pt1 | contig 16530 bp, 8 predicted proteins | sample TergutLab28metaG_2_FD_97872 | JGI IMG/M metagenome (GOLD analysis project Ga0123354, IMG submission 97872) | Labiotermes labralis P4 segment gut microbial communities from Petit-Saut dam, French Guiana - Lab288 P4 | ecosystem: Host-associated > Arthropoda: Insects > Digestive system > Gut ...
TGTGTGTGTGTGTGTGTGTGTGTGTGAGTTTGCGTTGGTTCGATGTGGACGGGGGTTCATGTATTTTGTATTCTTCTAGTCACTTTCTATTCGGTTTGCTATCTTGGTTATTTAAACCCAACCCTTTGCCTGGCTCGTCACTCACTCACGTCAGCCTTGTGGTCACTTGAAGGTCCTATAATGTAAAATTAATTGAAAGTTCCCTTGACAACAGCTTTTTTTTTATCCAGTTGTAATGTGTAGAGAGATCTGTTACTCAAAGAAGTATTATCTTGCAAAGCCATGGCTGAAAGTACTAGAAAAAAATCGTGTAAGGATTAACCAACTTGATTCACAAATTATACTTAGTACATTTCGTCATTTCATCAACCTCTACATGTTTCGGGCGTATCTAGGCCTATCATCAGGACGTACAACCGTATGCATACAACAATTGGTACTTATTATTCTTTTTAGATGGCTGTCTGATGTCCTGGTTGGTTTGGAACAATATACATACCGTTGTACCTCCTGATGATAGGCCTAGATACGCACGAAACATGTAGAGGTTGACGAAATATACTAAGAATAAGTTGTGCATCAAGTTGGTTTTGCTTTACACGACTGTATCAAGATGTCCGGTCAACAAAACATAAAATTTACTAGAAAACAAAATGTCACATCCTTTCCTTTCCAGAACCTGCATTTAATGACCGGTAAGAATAATTCATCGTTTGCCTGCTACAGTGGACTAACTTTCAGGAATAAGTTAAGATGTTAAAGTGCTCTGTTTCCGTCAATTGTTAAAATGGGCGCAACGGATTTTCGTAGAATTCTCCAACATTACATGTCATGAAAGTACTTTTAGTTGTTCTCGTATGCTTTGCCGCATACAGATTAACGTCGCTCAGGCCACAGCGAACGTAACAGGCGATACGCAGAAAAGTGAGGGCGCCTATAAAATAAGGTAGGAATTTCTTAGAACTGAATTACTTTTCTCAGAACTCACTACTATAGGGTGAGGCTAGGAACGCAGAAATTAAATGCGTTAACCGTGGATAGACGAATACATGAACGATACAACAACCAACTTAAGTTTTTTTTTAAATTTATTGCAAAGTACCGTCTATACACAACAATTGAATAGCAGTTGTAGTTTTACAACTGGTTAATCGGACTATTCAATTGTTGTGCATAGACGGTACTTTGCAATAAATTTTGTTACAAATGCACAACGGGATGGCGTCATTCAAATATAAGTTAAGCCTTTTAAGCAACCGTCATGAAGGTCTGATATAACACGCGAACACCAGGCCAGCTAAGACATCGTCAGCGTGATCAGCTAAATTTATGAAACGATAAGATCGAATATTTGTTTTAAACCAATCTTCTTGAAACTTTGTTTTTTCAACAGAAAAATAAGAATGCTTGCCACAGTCTATCAGTCAAGACTAGACTTGCAAATTAGACTGCTAAGCTGCGAGTCACATCAGCCAACGACGCAGGCTGCAACGTGCCACTTAGGTTGATTGTGTCCACAGTAGAGAGCTGAAGCACACATTCCTATCGTCGTTGCCTTTTAATCAGTGGCTGTCATTACTCAAAAGTTATTATTCAACATTTCAGATTCACTTCGGTTAAGTTTCTTGAAGGTCCAGCCCCCTCAAATACAACGTCCATTAACTTCTTCTCAGTTCTTTTAATAAACCCAACTAGATGCACTAATTTCTCAGATTTATTTTTGGAATGAAACTCTACATGTTTCGGACAATTCCTCTGTCCATCATCAGGAGTTTTTCACTGTACACATAGCAATAATATGTGGCATACAGATTTGCTGACAGCTTGCAAGCTTGCTCCGAAACATGTAGAGTTTCATTCCAAAAATAAATTTGAGAAATTAGTGCATCTAGTTGGTTTTTATTATAAGAATTCATCACGTAGCACGGTCACATGAACATCAAATTCTTCTAAGTTCCTCGCAAAACATCGGAGCAGTACGGTCAAGCTACGCTTGAGATCATGAAGGCGCTAACAGAAAGTTGCCTCCATTTACCCGCACTGGGAAATAGACGGAGACGACGCGTAAACATCATGATACAGTTCTCAGCACACCCCTGATATTCTACTGGGTAACACCAAACAGTTTTCAAGGTGCTATTAAAAGATAATGTCAACGCTCATGCTGCAGGAAAATCTGAGGGCTCCTAGTGTACTGAATGAGACACAGCGACCCCGCAAACCTGAAGAAAACTTCCAGAAGCCTGCTATATATTTCCTAGACATCCGCGTCTCAGTTGCTGAATTCTACAAACTGGAGAAACATGGAAGTCACTTCGAAGAACCCAAGATCTTTCAGTCGTCGCATCTCAGTAGCATCTAATTTTCCGAGTCCCTGGATTCGTCGCCAAATTTCACCCTCTTCCTGCTTTCCTTCTTTCTCAACCCTCCTTGCGTGGAGCTCTGTCATAAACACTGCAGAAGGCTTATTAGGAAATACCGGTGAAATTACTGTACGTCACATAGTGGGTTTGTACGATAGAATGGCTGTTAAGTTCTCGGCACAAAAATAACACGAGGAGAGAGAACATGGCAAGATATGTCGGTGCGCGCGCATTGTATTGCTTCTGCATTTGGCTAGTGACTGTCGCAGACAGTAAGGATGAACACTGAAGAGCTGCAGTTACATTATTCCTTAGATCGAACAAGTAAGGCAGTTACTTCAAATTAAACACGTGCACCTTGTGAAATGAAAGGAACGAATACACAGATGTTGAAATATATCAATAATTGTCCAACGAGACGCAACACAAAGCATTCTATTTATTATTCTGCAAGTTCACTCTACATGTTTCGGGTGTCAACTACACACATCATCAGGACTACACAAAACTGTAACTACAGCGTCCGGTACTGGTCATATTTTTTGTGCAGCTACCTCCCTCCGACGCGGCCATCTTGGCCAGGTCGGAGGGAGGTAGCTGCACAGTACCAGAGGCTGTAGTTACAGTTTTGTGTACTCCTGATGATGGGTGTTGTTGACACCCGAGACATGTAGAGTGAAATTACAGAATAATAAATAGACTGATTTTTGTTGCATCTCGTTGGACAATTACTGATATAGATCAACGATGCAGGGAACCATAAACATAAGATGTTGAGATGTCATATACTGTGGAAGAAATGCTTGTCTTTGAATTAACCTCTTCTGAGTCTTGTCAGCTGTCCCGCTTAGTTAATTTTGCAGAATCGGTTCTTCTGCATTCTATATTTACTGCAATACAAAACAGCACATTTACGCCTTGCAAATTATTCTAACAAGTTTTGTAATGTTTTCTTGTTTATTAACCCTGAACAAATTAGGAACGCATTTCCTTATAGCCAGTACTTTATCGAATTTCGTACAAGTCAGTGCGGACGGCATGTCAGTGGAGGCCACTCTAACTTACGGGGTAAGTGTAACTGTCCGTCATGGTCACTGTGAGTAATTGTGATGTGGAAGTTACACTTACAGCTTCTAGTGCACAATCTCTAATGGTCTGTGGCGGTATCCTTAATAAGTCAAAAAGTTATTTAGATAAATTTAAGGAAGACAGGATAGGTACATAATTCTCAAATTTCAGCCTAGATACGTGATAATCCCTTCAATATTGTTCAGGTTACTTCATTCAGTCGTGTTACATTACATTTTATTATACGGTTTTATAACCACATACGCGGGCAAAGGGCCTATTAATGCCATAAGGCGACCTCCAAAAGCCAGTTTCAAAACTTCACTAGAACACAAAACTATTTCCTGACTCACTGAATTTATAAGCATAGTTAGGGGTTCAGAGATGTCTATCATTTAAATGTGGTACGTATAGTTACCAACGTACTCTAAAGGTTTAACGTATAATTTCCCTTAAACAGCTGCAACATATTTGTCTTCTGTATTGGAGACAACGAAACAACTTAAGATCGGCTCCTGGTAACGACCAGATATGAAGGCCTTGGTTTGCGACACAATACTGTTTAACACTTACGTATACGAGTAGTTGTTATTAATTATATTTGACATGGTCACTTCATTTATCATTGAAATTTAAGAAAAAAATTATTAAAGCACTGAAAATTTTGATGTGAAGAGGGGTGTACTCATCGTTAACCCTTTAAACGCCGAGTTAAATCCCATCTGCAGTCTGCTAGCATTATTAGGAGCTCACCGTATTCTCCACGTTTGCAGGTTAAGGGTTAAAGTACATAAATCCCATTACTAAGAAAACTGAAAATTTGGTTTGGAAGAGTAGATATAAAATAAGAGAAAGCTTAGGAGAATGAACAGTGGAAACTTTCACTCAGAAGCCGGTTGCTTGGGGGACACTAGTACTTTAGGAGGCTCATCCTAAGACGGCTAAACCAAGAACTATAGTCATACTCGGTCTTGTCATAGATAAAACAAGGGATTCCCCTTTTACTGCGGTGATCATAACGGCGTGACATCATGCGGAGTAGCTATACCTTTTCTAAAGTGTAGAACTTCCAGCAGTAAAATATTCATTACTCTGTTTTCTATTATCCTTACGATAGATAAACGAGCATATTATGCCAGTTTGCAGATATCACATAAAATACAGGCTTGAGAGGGACTCTAGACAATGAGAATTTGACACCTAAGGGTACTTGCGGTGCAAGAAGGGGATTAAATATGATACGCACTAATGCTGTTGTACAGTATTACTCCTTTCAAGCTGGAGGCTCGACAGAAAACTGACCAGACTACATCGTGTGTTTGTATTTAATTCGCTGACATTTAGGATATTCATAGTTAAAAGACCCAAGCCCACGTATCTCCTGCCACTATATGGGGCATCAAATTCCCGCCACCTCTCACGGGAATCTCCATACGCAAAATATCCAACCATAAAGGGGCTCACGAGGCGCATAAATAAAACCCACGCATGTTTAATCTCGTCAACAGGTACAGTTCGAGGTTTCAGCAACAACTGGGCCATGTTCGAGCCGGAAACAGTTCGCCTTAACAGAAGAACTGGGCCAAGAAAACGTTCAAGACAGCCTTTATCTTGGTAATTAGCCAACTTAATGCACAAATGCTTGTTTTATAACAAATATGTTATATGCCTTTACATTTTTCGAGCACTATGTGCTCATCATCAGGAGGTCAAAACTGTATTATACAGTCCTCTCTCAACCTGTACACCGGACGGCCACCTACACAGTGTGACGATACCAGATGCTGTATAATACAATTTTGACCCCCTGATGATGAGCACATAGTGCTCGAAACATGTAGAGGAATATAATAAACTTATTATAAAACAAGAATTTGTGCATTAAGTTGGTTAATTAGTAAGATTATACTGAGATGCACGGTCAGCAAAACATCAAATTTCAGGACAGCCGTCCACAAATTTCCCAAAAATCCAGGAGCCATCTCCAAATTCTGGGCCCCAGAGTGGTGTCATCATGCAAGTTTTTTTTTCTTCTGAGAACCCACAGTTCTGAAGTGATCTCTGCAGCTGACCGCTCTCTTGCACATTCCGCTCGGTGCATGTGAAATGACACATGTTTTCGTAGGTTTCACACGAAAAAAAAAAGTGAAAATTATACTGAAATATTAGGCGTTTCCGTATAAAATGTAGTCGCCGAAGCGACCAGACATCTGGGATTTGTGCATCCCTGTTGGTTTAGGAGAAACAGAGATAAAGGTATAGCTCATTGTATGTTTAAATCGGGCGTTATATGAAAAAGAAAGACAGCCTTTATCTTTCCGTTCGTATTTATGTGCGTCCAAGAATATGCATTTCTTTCTGGAAGGGACAGTGTGTTCCTTAAGACATATAGTTGTGCTTAAGAACAGATATCAACCTCCGTCGACGGAACTGAACCTCCGGTTACAGCAACCGTGCTTGTTAGAAACATCATTCACTTACTGAAGAGGAAGCAAAAGGGATGAAATTATAAGCCATCAGACTACGGTTTCAGATGCTAACAGCTAGGCTCGTAACAAAATTAATGTTTTATTATAGTTTGGGGATGCGTGTTAAAAATGAAATATCTCCTACAGGCAGGCAAGACAATACAAGAAGGAAGAAGGCGTGACAAGAATTCGGAATATAACCGAGACATTATGATTGACCGGGTATGTGGCTAGAATGGGGATAAAATGGCTGCATCCCAAATCTGATGGGAAAAGTTATAGAAAGAAGTCACTTTAAAAACTGGAAAGGATTTTGAGCAGATAAGTTACCAGGATAGATATTAATGTCACTGGCTTAGGAACGTGTCAAAACGCAGGCTTAAATATTAGCGGTGTTGATCAGCCGTGTTCTGCTAATGCAGTATTAATTAATTAGAAACTACAATGAAATTAATCTTATAATCATATTTGTAGAAGAGACCAGTGGGGAGACCTAGGCGTAGATGGGTGGAGATAATATTAGGATGGATCTCCAGGAGGTAGGATGTGGGTATATGGACTGGATTGGGCTAGCCTAGGATAGGGACGGGTGGCGGAGGCTTGTGAGTGCGGTAATGAACATTCGGGTTCCGTGAAATGTGGGGAATTTCTTGACTAGCAGCAAACCAGTTAGCTTCTCAAGAAGGACTCTGCACCATGGAGTAAGTAATCATATTTGTAAGTTATACAGAGACGTAAATTATGAATAGCCTACGTTCGGTACGCGTGCACTTAAACTGTTCTTGCAACATTTTCACCTTCTCTGTCTTCGAAAAATATTTACCCCAAGCAAAGGATCATAGTTCTGTGTGCATGTAACAGTTACAGTCTACAGTTTCCAAGTATTTACTTCATGCATTACAAAGCAGACCGTTATGCATATTCATCGCATCGTAACTCCCTTCTTCTCTCAGAGAAGCATGCTTTCAAGCAGCACTGTCTATAGGGTAAAGTTGCCTAGTATGGGGTAGGGTTAGTTGTATGGACACGCCGATAACACAATTTATAATAAGCAAGGACCTCTCAATGCATTTTGATGCTCGACAATCCCTCATTAAGTACAGCGGTTAATAAAAGGGTAAATCAGTCCCTTTACAGGCTTGGAGTGGTCCAGAAGGTTCCAGGAAGTTAAGGTTCCCAGATTTCATGACAACGGCACAGGATGGTGGTAAGGTTGTCAGCCTTACGCGCCGGCCGCATTTACCCCAGGAAATATTCCTGGTACTCATTTCTGTTAGAGGCTGAGTCGACCCCAGGGCCATAGTGCGATCGGAAAGATTTTATGTCAATGAAAAATTCCAATGACACCAGCTGGGATCGAACCAGCGACCTTCCGATTTGTAGCACAGCACCTTAACCACTGTGCTACCGCGGCCCCCACAGCGGTTATTAGTTCATGAAAACAATTCGTTTATAGAGATAATACCAATTTTACGAAACAACAAGAATCGACACCTAATACGTGATGGCTCATATTATGAGGTAAGAGGGGGAAAGGTAAAGTTCACAGTAGAACAGGCCACGAAGCTCCAAAGGGGGAGTAGAGGTATAGCTCTACTCTTTCTTTAACCTCGGTGCTAGATGTGGTGGTTTATCAGCGCCGCGCCACGGCCGCTTAACTCCCGGGAATACCACGGTACTCACTGTTTAGGAGGCTGGGTGGGCCCCAGGGCCGTTCTGGACGGATGCGGAAAATCTCGCCCCTACCGGAACTCGATCTGCAGACCGCCCAGGCCGTAGCGAATCGCTATACTGACTGCGCTACCCCAGCCCACCCTATTATGGGGTACTAGGTTTTTTTTTTCACACAGAGCAAGAAAACAATTTAGGGAGGCCAGAAACAGCAAGTTTTATTAATTCCACCAAACAAAGTTTTTCATAACAGTTAGCGGCCACAGTAAACAAGTGTATGTCATTTCTTACACTCGTCACACAAAAAAGCCCTTTCCCGATAGTTCGTAAATCAATGTGTGCCCACTTTAGACATTTCTGGCATCGAACCTATTCTCAACGTCGTTGTCTTCAGTAAACAAACCCGCACAGCATAAACATTTGGCATCAACTTCATCCTCACTCTCCTTCCCCATCCATCTTCTTCTTCTGACCTTGAGGAAACACCTAAATCCCTTGCTAACGAAGCTGGTGATTTCACTTCACTTCTGCCTGTCTTCACCATGGGTTTGAGTGGCCCGCTTTTTCCACCGGAAAGGGGTCACCTATATCTGTTTACCCTTTGTTGCATACTGTGTTTCTCGAAAAGGGACTTATGACAGGTTAGTTTCTTGCCTGTGTCGGTAGACTGCACTCCTCTTTTCTTCTCATATTCCGCCTTGTATGCACAGAGTCTTCGCTGAACTTGGTCTAGCAGACCTAGCTTCACTTTGTGCCTTGTGAAACCGAAAGCAGTGGACTCAGACTTGCAGCCTACACTAATCTACCTGTTGAAGTTCTGTTCGACTGAAGTGGACGGGATTGGTTCATGAGCGACAGCACTGGGAAAATCGGAATTTGCCACTGTAGATTGATTTGAAGAACTGGCTTCGTTTACTTCAAACTCACTGAACTCTGTGGGCTGACTATGTTAAAACACACAGTTCGTTTTTGTGCAATTTCTTCCAAATATCCCAATATGAGACAAAACAGGACGCCATATTAGAAGTTCGCCATCCTGGAATTCAACCACAAACTGTAGCTATGTCACATTGTAAAATCGCATATATGAAACACCAAATACAACGCTGTAACTAGTATTAAGGTCTAATTAATGGATGAGTTGAAATCACTAACCGTAGGCAATCGAGAAGCGTACGCAACACGACTCTCCGAAATTTTGACGAGCACGAGAACAAATCAAAATTCGTAACTGGAACAAAATTCCTGCGACAGTTCAGCCCTTCTAATAAATATCGTTACTAGGCACCTGCTACAAGGTCATATACCATTACATGGCGGAAGCATACAGTAAAGATACAGCGGTACCGCGAATTAGGATCTACCGTCATATTCGACGACCTGACCCTACCGTTCTACCTTCTTTCTCCTAGGATTATAACCAAGCACTCATCAGGTGACAACAGTGCTGCATAACACTGCAAGCCGTTCTGAAATAGAGTGGTGCAAGTCCGTGCTCTGGTCATACAATCTGAACAAAAGTGTACGTAGTAAGAATAAGTACTGCATTTGCAAGGCCTGAGTGGCAGCAATAGCATGGAAGATCGTGTTCAAACAGAAGGAAGGCGTGGGCAAATAGATCTACCACTGGACAAGGTATTTACGGAGAGACAAATACGTGACGGAACCTAATAAGATAACTCAAGGTGTAACAAAGTAAGCCTACTATTACATGTTACACCGAGTTAGCAACATTTTGATCATCATCAAACGTACAAGATCACAGCTGGTTCTTCCAGCATTTTTCCAAGATTTCCAGGATCCGTACTTCCTACTTGTAACTTGTGCGAGTGTACAACACGGCAGCACAACGGTCGCAAATCAGTCACCACTACAGTGTACCGTGTCCCAGTACACTAATTAGCATTATTCTTAGTGTGCCAGAGATCTCTGGTTCTGAATTCCGGTTACCTTTACCAAGAGACTTTCACAATTCCTGTCTTTCAGTCACATAGCTTCTGGAAAAACAATCTACATTACATTAGTCCTCTGTTAGCCAATTTCACAAACCCCGCAATCCACAATCACTACTCTCTGACCAGCTCCAAATTCGAGACTTTACAAGAACATAGCTGGATAATTCAAACTTTATCATGTTTATTTATAATATGTTTCTAGCAGTATATTCGCAGAATTTTAAAACAGAAGAAAAGATCCCAGCCAAACAATACATGGTTTAACTTCACTGTAACTCCATTACTATAACCAACAAAAGTCAAGTAGAAAGAATACTGGAAACTGAAAAGTAGAATCAATACACGATACAAGAATATAATGGCATTGTTCATAATCTTGCCTAAGGGTGGAATCAAAACTGATGATTAGCCGTTCAATTTATACTTTCTGCGTATCTGCTACATTACACTGATTCTGTTGAAAGGTTAAAATATATTAGAGGGCACACACACACACACACACACACACACACCACAGATATTTAGTTGTGACAGCACTATAGATCTTTCTCGTATCTATCGGAAAACAATGTAGTGCAAGAAAAATTACTGAACATTCACCAACAGTTTTAGCGATGTTCGATGAGAAAGACGTCCTATGTGTCACCAGCGGGACTTCCTTGGACCAATCGAAAGACAATCCTATAGAACTAATATACGGATACTGCAGTTAATGAAAAATTAATGTGTCTATAAACTGCGTAACAATATAAGAACCAAAGGACACAAATCTAAGCCAAATTCATCGAACTACTATCATAACAACAGCTTTCTAAGAGCCTCCTTTGCATGTCTTGGTCTTCCAAGATGGCATTTTCCACGACATTTCCCCACCAAAATCCTTCACAACATACATCCAATCTGAAAGGCGTACCCAATTTCTGTTGCCCAAGACAGTTTTACCCACTTAAGGCTAGAGAAAGCCATAAGTAACTACGTTGATCATAGACACCACTGAGTAGCTGACAGTGGCCAATCTTCTCGAGAACTTCCTGCGCCTATCGATTATGAAGGTTACGTACCTCATTCACATTGTTACACAAAGTCCCAAATGAAATATATCCTGAGCAAGCAAAATCAGCTCTGAAGTTTCAGAGACCAGCTACAGCTTTGACAAACATTTTATGGGTTTTCAGCTACAATCCTGTATGAATTTCTCCCTTCCCCACGCTTGTTAACGTGCTCCGTCAAACTCAAACTAACACATTTAACCTTTCTAGTCGACGTTGACTGCTCCACCTTGAAGATGGAAGCACTATGATCCTTCGAAACGCGCGGAATCGCCTGGGGACATGGCGTCACATCCCACAAGACCTGACTCTTCTGCTGACAGCTTCTTTGTTTAAAACAAACACACAAAATATACCGAGCGTGTACTTACCTAAACACAGAGGTCTGTAGTGAACAGCAGTACAATAATATGGTGTATAATATACGAATGAAACAACACTGGATGCCTTGTCATGATATCTGAATAGACTGACGTATTACCCTTTTGCTACACGCAGACACTCAAATGTTTCAGGCAGACTGTACAGAAAATAGCCCGCGCAGGTGACACTAAGTTTTGTGGCACTCTGTATTTGCTCTCATTCTGCTCAACACGTGATAGGCTGGTGAACGAAGGAAGGAAGCTTTTCATGAAAATCAGACAATATGAGACACGCGAGGCAGAGAAGGTAACAACATCTTATTGTCCGAGGTAATGGGAAAGTCGAGAGGCCGTGTATTTCAAATACTATTGCGTTTCATCTGAAAGTGAAATCAAACACTGGGATTATGTCTGGGTGCTGAGTAAATACTGGAATACTGTAAGGGTCGGTGCGAACTGCTGGAAGAAAACGGCAGCTTCAAGCAAACCAACATTTAACCTGCTACCTCGATCAGGAATCCTACAACATACTACCACAGGTTCGGCACGAACCTGACCACTGTCCCAGAGTTCAGAGTCACGGCGTCATAAAACGGCTATTAACCCTTTACCTACTAATGTGGAGAATATGGTGAGCTCCGAATAATGCTAGCAAAGGGCAGATTGGATTTAACTGGACGTTTAAAGGGTTAATACGCACATTTAAGATTTTAACAAAATATTAGACTTTCCGGTTTATTTTTTTTTTTTTGCACATAGCATTCTGCTGACTGGTAAAAACGAAATAAAAATATGTACAAAATTTATTGCCAAGTACGATAACCGAAGTCACCAGCTGCCCAAGCAAATAGTACAAAATTAAAGAAAGGAAGCTTCATCCTTGTAATCGGTACAGACCAACAGCCTTCTGGGCCACCCCAAGGCTCGGACTGCCAGTCGCCGACCTCTAATCAATGTGGAGAAACCAGGTTCTCACCCAGGCTAGTCCGTATGGGATTCGTGGTGCAGGCAAAGTGACACTGGGACAGGATTTTCTCAGAATACGTCTTTTTTCACCTTGTCACTAAGATTCCAAAGGCGCTACCTGCTCATTCATCCATCCACCCATCCATCACGAAAGCAACAAAATCTAGGCAACTGATAACGTCGTTAAATAACACACTGCAGAAACAAAAGCTTAGGAGACCTAACGGATATGTTCGGATAATATTAAAATGGATCTTAAACAAATGTGAAATCACAATGCATTAACCTGGCTCAGGATAGAGTCCTCTTGGTAACACTGTTATAAATCTTCGCTTTACATAACAGATCAGAAATTTACTGATCAAGTGACAGTGAATTCCGCAGTCCGTAGGCTCGATTGGATGATTCGAAAACATGTCAAATAAACTGGCCATTCTTACGTCTCATACCGACGGCTGCAGCCACATCGGTAGGGCCAAGAAACTTCTCTCTTCACCAAAACGTCCAGGCCGGCTCTGGTGCACCTAGCCGTACACTCAGTGCGTACCGGAAGTATCTCCCGGGGGTAAAGCGGTCGGGGCGTGAAATTAATCACTCGCCTCCATCTTGTGTTCAGGTTAAGGATCAATTCATCTATAACAGAGCTTCCCGCGTGTGCCTTCACAACTCGGAAAGGAACTTTACCTTTACCTTTACTTTAACTTTACCTTTACCTTTGGGGACCGCGTTGGCGCGGTAATTAAGGTGCTGTGCTACAAATCGGAAGGTTGCTGGTTCGATCCCAGCTGGTGTTATTAGAATTTTTCATTGACATAAAATCCTTCCGATCGCACTATGGCCCTGGGGTCGACTCAACCTCCAACAGAAATGAGTACCAGGAGCATTTCCTGGGGGCAAAGGCGGCCGGTGCGTAAGACTGACAACTTTACCACCATCCTGTGCCGTTGTCATGAAATCTGGGAACCTTAACTTCCTGGAACACTCTGGGTTACTCCAGGCCTGTAGCAGGACTGCTTTACCTGTACCTTTACCTTCTACGTCTCATGTACAACATTATGGTAAATAGGCACTCTAGACATATTTAACCTTGCCCTTAACAAAGAATGAATTATGAAAACGTTTTGTAAAAAAACAGTAAAGTTTCCTGAATTATTAACCTCGCCCCTTTAGTCCTGTGTAAGTAAATTGTCAGCTGTACGCTCCGCCCGTTTTAACTCAGTCGCCGGGCAAGGTATTAGTGGTAACCACATCCTGTTTAGGAGCGCTGACGAAAACAGGAATTCCGTCTTCAGCAAGGAATATAACGCCCGTTGCTCCTGCAGCTGGTGACGTCAGACATTGACAGATAATGTATCACAAGCAAATATTTTTATAAGCAGTATCAGGTTTTCCTTGTAATCTGATAGAAGCATCATACAAACAGAGGAGGGAACTCATGGAACAAAGACTTTTGATTAATAGTCACAGTTTTCTATTGAAATTGCATCCAGTTGGTCAGTAGCAGTGCAACTGCCAACCGAACCTTATTCCCTATAAGCAGTCTCAGGGCTTCCAAGTGCCAGCACACTCGTGTATGCTTTATTAGAGTATTCGGCAACATGAATAGAGACCAAGTGCTAGCACAAGGCTACCTAGAGTGTTTCTGATTAGTTTATTGTACAACTAAACAGTTTCTGGCTGTACAGGCTTCCTGGAAGGAGGATAGTTAGTAAGCAGACCACAAATTGCGAAGTGAATATTATGCATTCAGTGCCCTGTTCGTAGTAACATCCGTATGTAACAACATGTGCGAATATGCGTAATTTATAATTTTATACAATTGATGTGTATATTTGGTACATACAAATTATCACAAATTGCTTATTTTTAGTGAACGCGAAGCGTGTTACTTGCACAAAAAAATTTTGCCTTTGGCTAGTCAGAAAGGTTTCTTCATATCCTGATCCTCCAGGATATAATGTAATTTTAGTCCTAAATTGCATCTCACAATATTCTACCAAATTATCTCCATTAATTATTTGTTAATTTTCGATAACTGTTTTCCGATCTGCTGTTTGAAGGGATTTTTCTTAAAACATTTTATACTGAAAGAACGTGCATTATTTCTTACATCACCTGCAGTGGCTGAGTTCGCACTTAAGGCTGAGTGCACAGGACAGTAATCTTCTCTATGTAGCTGTGTGCGCACGACAGTAATCTTCTCTATGCAGCTGTGTGCACAGGACAGTAATCTTCTCTATGTAGCTGTGTGCACACGACAGTAATCTTCTCTATGCAGCTGTGTGCACAGGACAGTAATCTTCTCTATGTAGCTGTGTGCACAGGACAGTAATATTCTCTATGCAGCTGTGTGCACAGGAGAGTAATCTTCTCTATGTAGCTGTGTGAACAGACAGTAATCTTCTCTATGCAGCTGTGTGCACAGGACAGTAATCTTCCTTATGTAGCTGTGTTCACAAGACAGTAATCTTCTCTATGTAGCTGTGTGCACAGGACAGTAATCTTCTCTGTGTAGCTGTGTGCACAGGACAGTAATCTTCTCTATGTAGCCGTGTTCACAGGACAGTAATCTTCTCTATGTAGCTGTGTGCACAGGACAGTAATCTTCTCTATGTAGCTGTGTGCACAAGACAGTAATCTTCTCTATGTAGCTGTGTGCACAGGACAGTAATCTTCTCTACGTAGCTGTGTGCACAAGACAGTAATCTTCTCTATGTAGCTGTGTGCACAAGACAGTAATCTTCTTTATGTAGCTGTGTGCACAAGACAGTAATCTTCTCTACGTAGCTGTGTGCACAGGACAGTAATCTTCTCTATGTAGCTGTGTTCACAGGACAATAATCTTCTCTATGTAGCTGTGTGCACAGGACAGTAATCTTCTCTACGTAGCTGTGTGCACAAGACAGTAATCTTCTCTATGTAGCTGTGTGCACAAGACAGTAATCTTCTCTATGTAGCTGTGTGCACAAGACAGTAATCTTCTCTACGTAGCTGTGTGCACAGGACAGTAATCTTCTCTATGTAGCTGTGTGCACAAGACAGTAATCTTCTCTATGTAGCTGTGTGCACAGGACAGTAATCTTCTCTATGTAGCTGTGTTCACAGGACAATAATCTTCTCTACGTAGCTGTGTGCACAAGACAATAATCTCCCCTATGTAGCTGTGTTAACAGGACAGTAATCTTCTCTATGTACTTGTGTGCACAAGACACGACAGACACATTGTCATCTGTGGCCTATCAGTCAAGTCCCCCCCCCCACTTCCATTACGTCAATGATAGAGGAAACATGTACAGTTAAGCAAGAAAACTGATCAGAAAGACACTGATGTAGATTCGTTTGAATTTCATGTCATTATTTCCTAATTATAAATTGATAATGGAGTATTTACTGTGCAATAGGGAATAGAGTGTGGGTTGCTTCATGGAGCATGAACGTAAACGAAGATTCGCGCAAATTAAGAAAAATTACCCCCACAAATGTAGGCACTTCTGCTTTACGCATGGTTAATTAACACGAATTGGCTGCGCCACTGAAGAATAGGGGAACGCCGTTTGTATAACGCGAAATATCGCTTCCGCGTGTTGGCTATTACGTGACTTCAGCGATCAGCGTGGAGGTACAAGGTTGGACGACTGGCCAATTTTCTTCCTATAAGACCAATTTTTTATTGTGCGTTTTTCTAAAACGCGAGGTAGAGAGAGAACACAATGTTCGCGTTGTAGCAGAAATGAACGTTCGTGAAAGTTGGCGGTTGAGTTCTGCGTTATATTGGGCTCCCTCATTACAGTCTTTTAATTTCTTGGGTTAGCGGTCAATTTTGTAAGCATCGTTTGACCCCGCGTGAATATACAGGGCGTTGTTTAAAATGTTATGTGTATAATAAGATTACCTTATTATTATTATTATTATTATTATTATTAATATACTATATGGATGTCTCTTGTCACAAGTCTTTTCTTCCTGGTACTTCTCTTCAGCCAGCGGTGATCCCCACCGCTCAGGCTTCAAGCTTCACATCGCAGTACTTTCCGTATTATGTGTGATGTTCCAAGCATAGCTGTCTTCTGTAGTGAATCTATCGAATGTTTTCCTGGTACAGTTTCCATATTTTTTCCTTAAACTTCTCGTTACTATTCCAGTAGCTCCAATTATTAATGGTGTAATCGTAAATTTCAGGTTCCGCATTCGCTGTATCTCTATACATAAACTCTTGTATTTTAACTTCCTTTCCGCTTCCTTTTGAACAACATTCTGTCTGCGGGTATTGCCACATCTATCAGGGTGTCTGTTTTCTCTTTTTTGTTTTTAATTATTACATCTGGCCAATTTGCTGCAACTTCTATTATTATTATTATTATTACACTCTATGGACGCGTTATTTCAAAGTTTCGTCAAATAAGAGTGTGGAAGAGACAACAACGCGGTGAGGGAAAACATTTCTTTCTTCGGCAAATGGCACGGAACAGAATCATACAAGCAGCGGTTACGAATTTTGGGCTAAATCTAACTCCCCCCCCCCCCCCCTAAAAAACTTTGGGGTTTTGTTCGGAAAACCAACAACCAAATTAAATTCATGGGGGACAGACAATAAGTTCAAAGGGAACCATCCCCCCTTACCACAGAAA
>Ga0123354_10007396_pt1 | contig 16524 bp, 12 predicted proteins | sample TergutLab28metaG_2_FD_97872 | JGI IMG/M metagenome (GOLD analysis project Ga0123354, IMG submission 97872) | Labiotermes labralis P4 segment gut microbial communities from Petit-Saut dam, French Guiana - Lab288 P4 | ecosystem: Host-associated > Arthropoda: Insects > Digestive system > Gut ...
GGTCCAAAAAGAGGTTTTATGACATACAGGGTACAGAGGTCCAAAAAGAGGTTTTATGACATACAGGGTACAGAGGTCCAAAAAGAGGTTTTATGACATACAGGGTACAGAGGTCCAAAAAGAAACAAACACGAATTCGAATGAATTAGATGCAGCGACACAAACATAAATTTAGCCTAAATCCACTTTTCAGTTTCGGGGATGAAATGTGTAAGACAGGATTGGGAAGAATATATTTACCCTAAAGATGAACGTTCGTTGTACATACCACGCGTAAAAAAGAAAGCATAAGAAGGGCCGGTGATGTTCAATTCTACTTCATGAGATATTTAGAGCGAAATTTTGTTTCCCAGCGTTACAAAATAATCGCAACAAAATAGTTGGTTGCAAAGCTGTGTGTCTTGCTTTCTGTTGCTGCTGTTGTTCAGTTAACCCAAATTCTTTACAGGACAATCGATAAAAGCATGCTGTTTTTCCCAGTTCTGTGCACAACTGGTGTAAAATGCACCCTTCAAATTAAAACGCTTTCAATTTTTTTTTCTGCACTATATTTCCACACTAGCAAATTTCATACAATACCACACAAAATCACTTCTTTACTTCATCATAAAAATGACTGTTCATTTTTCCAAACCGGACAAACGGTGCAGTCTGCTACAACAATAAAAGGTCTCTTAATTACAAAGTTGCATCAGAACAGGTGCAAACAATACAAGACTTACTGCACGAATACAGACAGACTGGACAGACAGACATGCACGCGCCCACAAGATGATCTTCTCGAGAGACCGAAATATGGACAAGCACTGAACCTCAGTGTATATTAAACGTGCAAAAGGCAATATTTTAAAATTATCTAATAACAAACATGGCATCGATATGGCTCCGTGTTCACATTCGATGTACACGAATTTCACATAAATCAAAAGGGCAAGAGGCCATGTTAAATGGTGCCATGTCGCCACGGCATGGAGCGTACTCACTGTGCAGGAGAACGTTGATGGCTGCGATACATCCAGCGTGCTGACAGCAGCGGATAACAGACAGCAATAAGGCTAACGTGAAGAAACGTCACATTACGATATATTATTACAGGGCCTCGGACATGCAAGGAATTTGTGAAATGTAAAACGGAGGCGAGATTTTGAACTAGCAGATCTGAATAACTCTACCACAGAGGTTATTTGATTGATACTGTTCACAATGTGCATACTGCAATGAGAATACAAGTGAATAACGATGTGTGTGTGTTTGTGAATTATCGATCAATTCAATTCAATCCAATATTTCGTTACAGTTACCACTGCAGAAAGACGGAGATAATCTACAATAGGGAACAAGACTAGACAAAAACCAGTACTGATAAAGAGTTAGTGTAATAAAACTGATGTAAAAACTATAAAGAACAGATAAAATTCATACTACGAAGAAATACGAACATTGGTTCTGAATCCTTTACCTTCCAGCCTAAATAAAAACTAAGAAATGTGCATCTAAGGAAGAAAGGAATGAAGGGAGGGAGGAGTAAGGAAGGAAGGAAGGAAGGAAGGAAGGAAGGAAGGCATCAAGAGGAGGCCAGAGAAAACAGCACGGAATAATTGAGGGATTAATAATTGTACCCTGCATCAATAACTTTTATTAGGGCATTAGAATCGAAGAGGATGAAGCGGAAGGGGCACAAAGCTAGAGCATGGAAAAGATGTAAGGCGGAAACAAAATATCTGGCAGGATGGATACCACCTGGAGAGACCGGTGTAGACGGAAAGATAATGTCAATTAGAATCTTACGGAAACAGGGCAGGAGAATGCGAACTGGATTGATCCGGCTCAGGACAAGAAACAACTGTGGGTTCTTATTAACGCGGTAGTCAACCGTCGAGATCCATCAAAGGAGACGAATTTCTGAATCAACTACGCGGTCATTAGCTTCACAGAACGCACTCAGCCCAGGGAGTTCGTCAACCAGCACTCCGACGACAGCCCAACTTTTAATAAGCACTTCAGGCAGTACAGAACCGACTTTAAAACTTATAATTTCCGCAGCTGACAATGTAAGCTTAAGCCTACCCACACTTCTCGTATTAGGAAGCCAGCACAAGTCGCGTGTTTTCATCGGTCACGATTTTGCTCTTCAAGCGGACGCTGGAGGCATAGATTCGAATTTCGCCTACGATACGGAAGTTTGTCTAAGTCTACGTATCCCTTAAACCGCCTAGCACTACATCATGACAGTCTACAACCACAATAAGCAGATGAGCCAAAGGCCACTACCCGTGCAGGTACAAAAACTTGAAGCTTCATCAGAAGAGAGTATTCCTAGCATTTACTGAGAAGCACAAACACAAAGTCACTGTAAAATACAGTCAAATCCCGATATGGCGCCACTGCTTAAGTTAGATCGCATCGGATTTTAAAGTTAAGTACGTATTCGATCCACATTTGATTTTTAAATTTAATTTAAATGTAATTCTCCGATCTTGCACGTGTGCAAAACGTTTTTGTCACATTAGTACATCAATTACACCGGATATCACAAAGCAACACAAGCGTTACAACTGTAGATTCACAGAATCCATCCATATCATCTGCGACTAACATTAATGCACCCTCTCACACATAAACGTAAGGTGAGGTTAAGCAATCCCTGTACAGGCCTGGACAGGCCCTGAGGATTCCAGGACGCTGATGATCCCAGATTTCAAGACAATCGGAACACAAGTTGGTAGGTTTGTTAGCCCAGGCACCGACCGCCTTGTCCCCCCACCCCCTCCCCCTCCCAGAAAATATTCCGGGAACTCATTTCTGTTAAAGGCTGAGTCGACCGGAAGAATAATGTCAATGACGAAATTGGGAATCGAACCCGCGACCTTCCGGCTTGTAGCGCAATGCCCAACCAACTGCGCCACCGCGTACCCCCATGAACAAACGTAATAACATGAAATGTGTGATGGACCTGCAGTGCTGCTAGCGACACCAACATCAACGACGACACAACGTCGTACACGGGAAATAAAACATATATCTTTCTCAAATATTTCAATTTCTTGACGGCGTAAGTGGTGTTGTGCTTAGAAAATTATGTCGAGAATTCTCTGTTCGTATTACAGCAACTAGACGCATTACTTCGCAGCTTGTCAGCTAGTCTGACGACACACCAAGTATGTGAGAAACATGTAAACGTGGCACATCCGTTCGTACGGAGTAATTTATCAACAGAAGTCCGAGAGAAAGCTTTCGGACATTTATCAAAACAAAACAGAGGTCCGCGAGAGCAAGACAAAGCGGACATAACTGATCGCTGTTTCAATGCAAACTAACACAAATGCGATGGCTCTATTAAAAAAGGATAAGGAAACACGGTCCCCCAACTGAAACTCACTACCTATCACACTCCGCATTTTTTTGGTCTCAGATGTTCCGACGCTAACTGCTGCTCTACAGCACCCACAGAGATAAAAAGTGGCGTGCATTCAAGTGTCGGAACATTCCCCCTTTCCAGCTGGGCTGTGGCATTACAATGAATACAACCTGGTATCAACAAAATGGCGCCAGACCTCACACCAGTAAAGTCTTTGGTCTCCTTCGGCTTCACGGCGCTTCCTGGGGGCAGAATTAACTTACCATCTCACTACACAAAATAGCGTACAAGGAGGCTCGTCACTCATCGCGCAAACAAAATCAAAGACTCGCAATATTAATAACTGTACAAATAACTACGCAGCGGAATTCAAGAACAGGTTATTACTGATTCGTGAGAGACAGTGATGTGTGTGGTCTGAGATCCAAAGACTATAGTACAAAAGCAGGAAACCTGATCTGTAATAAAAGGTTATGATATAAATGAACAATAGACATTTATGTAACTTCTGATGTGTGCGTCTTGAGAGGGTGAGTAAATCGAAAGTAATGCACACGAGAATTCTAGTGTTCTTACACAAGATACTACGAATCGCATGCAATTTTTGACAAAATAAAATCAATAGGTCCTGAGGAACTGCAAATGTAATTCTTGTTGAGATTAAACACGAAAAGTTGTTGGCCATTTCACAGTTATTCAGCTGCGCGCACAAATGCTGTTTTTATGGTAACCGAGGGTTCAACACAGCCATCACATGAATCTTTACGAACCTATAAAACCCTGGAAGATGGATCACATGTCACGACGATAGAAAACGAAAGAACCGGATCCCACACCCATTATACCATAACGCTCACTTGTCTTGGTGACGTCACATTCCTCTTCCCACCAGCACGTGACCCATTCACCCCCCCCCCTCTCCTTCCGCAGGTAGGTAGGATACTCTAAAAGGATAAAACTAGCAATCGCCATGAGACGCACACCAGGTTCCTGAGGGTTACCCCTCAGCTGGTTTACAAGATCTAAATAAATTTCCTTGTGGCACCCCTTATGTTTTTGCTACATCTGAAAAACGCGAAGAAATCTGTCGGTTGATACGAATAGAAATGGCTGTCTCACTAATCGAATATAAGTTATGATTCACGTACGGACGTCAGAACTACGAATGACAGCTAAATTATTCCCGTTCCTTCTATAGACTCTTCTTTAATAAAAATGAACTGAAATGATGTAGGACTTCGGCTATTTACTGTGAAAATATTACTCACATGAGTACAAACGGACGGATCCATTCTACGGCCAGGATACGGTTGCATTCTTTGTCAACGTGACATTAATTTGAAGTACAAAGAACAAACACTTCTCTAATAACGGCATCGGGTTGACTTAAAAAAATATCCAGGGCGAGGTTCTTCTCAAAGCACTTCGGTTTTCACGTGTCAGTAGCATTCCACCAATGTTCCATACTCATTTTTATTTTATTACTACTCTTATCTGAAGGACAAGCGGGCCAAGCGCGGAAACTTTCATGCAAAGCAACACGTTCGGATATCGCTGAAAATTACACATGACAGATTTCTTTATTCTAATCTACAGAAAGAATCAAGGAATCGATAAGCGGCAACCCGAAAAGCGTTAGCTTACTTTCCTTCCTAAAATGGATAAGACGCCCGGAGCAGAGCTCATAATGCTCACTTGTCTACAGCATTAACTTCTAGTCCTAATTATTTACTAGTAATAATATTATTGCTGTCTACGTCTCTGAAGAACTAATCAGCTCAGTGTACGTTCTGTGGCAGATAAATCTGTGGGATAGGCCTGTGCATGGGCGAAGTTTCATGCCTCGCCATATTTGTGTTGCCTCACAAACAAAATGCCACTGTTTGACGTTCAGGTGACCGTCCATCATGATAGATTCTTATAATAAAACCAACTAGATCCTAGGGGCTAAACGACCCAGGAATCGTGGTTCATTCCCATAAAGGGCAAGAAATTTTTCCTACTTCAAAAGCGTCCAGACCAAATATGGAGCCCCCTCAGCCACATATTTGCATCTGTACCGGGGCACTTTCCCCCACGGTAAAGTGGGCCTAGCGTACAGTTAACCACTCATTACCATCTAGTACAGAGGTTAAGAATGAGTGCAGCAACACCTCTAAACCCCCTACATCCCCTCATGGCGTGAACAGTAACAGTACTCTTGCCATTGCCCTCCCGAATCCTTTAGGGAAAACGAAATCGAGTCTTACTTAATGGGTAAAAAGTAAAGTTCACCCTAGAACCGGCCACGAGGCACAGAGGGGGAGATGTATAGCTCTACTCTAGCCTTAACCTCGGCGCTAGATGGGGGTGGGTGGTCAACGCCACGCCCCGCCGCTTTACCGCCGGGAAAGACCCGGTACCCGTTGTATGGAAGGCTGGGTGGGCCCCAGAGCCGGTCTGGGCGAGTGCGGGATTCGATCCCCGGACCGTCCAGCCCGTTGCGAATTAAGTCTTGATGACTAACGCTCAAGTGCTAGCTGAACAACAGTGCAGGGTGCGCAAGGTTACGCAACAAGCCCGTAAGCACCAAGGCACTTTCAGTGTCACTGTTTGGGTGTCAAGCGGACGGGGCACTGCTATCATTTCTCTTGCCACATCCCCACATAAGTTGCATTGTGTATCAACAGACATGCACCCATACTTGTATCAACGTGCGTCGGAACCGATGCATGCTGCATGTGATTAGCGAAACAAAATACTACCAGTTCAGTGCACCTGCTTCTGCACCCACTAAAATGCAGTCCCAGGATACGCGACTTGTGTAGCCAAGAATTCTGAGCGCCAGGAGTTCGATCATTTATCATAATACCCTATTTAAACAAACAAACAAACAATCCTGTGTACTCTTTTAGTACGCTGCTGATTTAACGGGCCGGAATAAATAACTTCTTTATCGATTCTTATACAATGAAACACGTACCAGACTGTTCACAAATGCGTACGAACCCCCAAGAGTGTGTCAGAAACTGACATTGCTTTGTGCAATAAATGAGGCCAACTATTTTGACATTCAGAGGACCGTGCAACGTGATATATTCTTCTAATAAAACCAGTGTGATGCACTAATTTCTGTAATTTATAGAACTCTTACATGTTTCGGACGGTCTTTCCGTCCATCATCAAGAGTCTAGTACCGTATACACAGCAATAGGTATATGTCATACAGATGAGCTTGCTAGCAAGCAGTCAGCATCACCTGTATGACCCATACCTATTGCTGTGTATACAGTACTAGACTCCTGATGATGGACGGAAAGACCGTCCGAAACATGTAGAGTTCTATACCAAAAATAAATTTGCATCTCGTTTGTTTTATTGTAAGAAGGAGAGGCAAACTATGACCAAAATCTTTCTGTGCATCAAGAGTGTGTAAAATCCAGCACTTCTAGCTCCTCGTTTACATATTACATAACAAAGTTGTATCACCTAATTAGGTTATGGAGAAAGGAACAAGATATGGCGAAGGAAGGAATCACAAAGTGCTAGAATGAATGTATAATATATTCATTATATACGTCAGCACTACCTTCTTTTATTTTTACATATGGCTACATGTTTCGACCCATCAGTCGGTCATCTTCATTCCTACATAGCAGACTAAGTCACTGGTGCTGTGTGCACATTGGGATCCCAATATGTTTACATTAATAAAAAAATAAATAAAATCTGGTAAGATGGGATCCCAATGTGCACAACAGCACCAATGATTTAGTCTGCTATGTAGGCCTGAAGATGACCGACTGATGGGTCGAAACATGTAGCCTTATATATAAATAAAAAAAGGTAGTGCTGACGTATATAATTAATTTTATTATGCAATATATGGTGAGCTGAATGCCAAATGGTAACTTGGGAGAAATGTGAGAAGTAACATTCGTGTGTACACAACAAAACATCGAGACGAAAGAAGCAATTGGTACGCATATTTTACTGCAAAATTGCAACTGCAGAGTAGCGATCTACACACCTTAGTACCTATGTAAACCCTCTGAACAAATATGGACGTGTTGCGGAACAGATGTGTGGTACTTTTTGGACGCGAAATGACCTTTTGAAACAAACTTTTATATACAAATTTCAATATTTAGTCAGACGCAAGAAAAAATGTTAAGGTTGGCGATTTACGCTGGCAATGCACGCCATGCTCATTATGCACAAAATGGGGAGGAACATATAAAACTCAATTTAGAACACCCAAATTGTATTTACCAATTCCATAATTAAGAAACCGCTCTTGCAGAAACCCTGAAAGTCCCCTGCAGAACCAATATGAATGCACAATGCCTTTTAGCGTTACATGGGATGGAAAACCGGGATTCGAATCAAGGGTTTTGTTCGCCACGGCGTCCGAACCGGTTCTGGGGCTTGCAACCTGCTAACGTAGGCGTACGCCAGGGGGCACAATCGGCCGGAGTCGTGAATCTGATCACTCATCTCCATTTCGTAACAAGGTCTACAATATACACTACTTGCTTAGAAGTACATATTTTTTAGGGCTATAAAAATGCTGCCTGGAGGTTAGTAACAAGTGGGAGCTCGAGTGAACGTCGTCTAATGAACGCCCCAATATTACACACCGACACCAAGAAAAGAAACTATTATAAAAAGAAAATATCTTCTATTACAAAAATCGATCGGTTGCAGATCGGCGGTAAATAAACACCTTCGCAAATCATAATGTATACACTACTCCAACGTTCCGCTGACATATCCGGTTACAGGGCAAAGAGAATTGACGCGTGTCACTTTCTGTGATTTCTGGTTGAACATTCTAAGTGTTACGGCACGACACTGTCAACAATTGCTAAGATTATATAGTGTTGGTGATAGATGATGTAACAACACTTACAGTAATCTTTATTTTTAATTTTCAACACATTTCATTTCACTTAAAATTTTCAAAAACATGATATATGGTACGATACACATGTTAATTGCAATTGGGATGACACCCGGTGGCAGTACCTGGTTACTCGGAGGAAAACCCGTCCCAGTGCCACTTTGCCCATCACAAATTCCACACAGACTAATCTGGATTCGAACCAGTGCCCCGCGGCGACTAAATTCTTGTGACACAACCTGATTTTGTGTTGAAAACGAGATGTGTGCCTTCCTTTTTTATTTCAATGTACATGAAGGGCAGAAAGCATGCTACACAACTCACAACCCTCGAACCCCATTAGAACTGAATGCGTTTGACGGACAGCTAGGCCCGCCCGGGACAGCACTTCACGGTTTCCTGCACAGTCCAATACAGCCGCAGACTTACGACAATTGGTACATAGCCTATCAGATAGGGTATTGCTGCAGTGATAGACCACGGGGGTTTGACAACGCACCTTTTCACCTACACAAAGAACAGTGTGTTCGGGAGGATACGCGCCATCAAAAACTAAAAAACATGTGCAAGTACGGTAGCATCCACAATTTCACCTGTTTTCAAATTGATGCAGTAATTCGTCGGTAAACAAAGAACGCTCACCCTTACGTTTTACCGCGCTACGGCACACATCACGTACAGAACAGCAGCCACCATACGATTCTCAGTAAACCCACAAGTCAACTACGATCAAACTCTACAACCATCGTCGACAAACGGTATACAACATAAAGCTAATAGTACGAATGCGTAGAAGAGCGGCAAACGTAAAAGTTAAGGCTCAACACGTTCACGTATACATAAAAATGGAGGCTTCACGTTCCAACCGCTTTTATCTCCCGGCGAACAAGTCACCGTAATCTTTCAGGGAAAACGCTAGGTAAGCCCTTGTAGCATACTCTGATTTGATAGGAGGCATAAGTCAAATTCGTAACGAGAATCGAACTTCGGACATCCAAATCGTACGAGCAGAGAACAACACGTACCTGCTTACAAATAACGGAAAAGTTGTTACAGCCAGGTACACAGGACAAAAGGACGACATGTAAAGTGTTTCTTTTGTTCTTGGCTGTCATTAACGAACACCTGTCTTCCGGGTTACTTTTTTTTTAATTCGCGCTTAGTTCTGCTCGAATCCGACGTAATATTACTCACTCAGATATCTGGATTACGCCGGTCGGGAAAAAAAACCTAAGAAATTCAGACACCTTGCGGCTACATTTCACCACAGTCGCAGTTCATCGACTGTTTACCGTATAACAAAATTAACGAAACAAGGAGGCAGACATCTGCCATTGTTGACTCACTTCGATTACCAAAATGTAAAGGAAAAGCTAGGGAAGTGCATTTCCGGTTAACAAAGTAACGCCTACACTGATGGCACATGGAAAAGCATAAACTTCACATACCTGAATGCTATAAATATAGAAATGCCCTCAGGATGAGGAAGGGTTCTATCTTCTTCCTCCATTCTGACGTAACAGGCAACGAGGGAGGAATAACAAGTTCTTTCTTCTTCCGCGTCACCGAGCGAACTTCGTGGAGAAAAAAATGAAGAAAAAACTACGAACAAAGGAACTGAGCTTTTAGGTGTTGCTAGCGAGCCACTTTCAAAAACTTGCTCCAGGCACAAAAATTCCCCAAAAAAAATGCACAGTGTCAAAAAATCATTTCTGCACAAGAACGAAAATATTATCGGATTTCCTTTATTGTGTATTTAAAAAAATATGAAAACAACTAGCACTGCAGTATGTAACGCAACTCCATACACTACAGACCACGGCGTTCTAAACTCGACTGACTTGCAATTCGAAACGATCGTCCGGTACGGCGCGCTTCGTGCGTTCTCGGCCAACTTCGGCAGTACGTCAATACGAAACTCCTGTACACCCGACTCAACAAGTTCTTCGTCTTGCACCGCAACTTGCAACGTTCACCAGCAGATCGCAGCAAACCGACTAACGTCATCCTGTTGGCTTGTGCGTATGAACAGAAAAGATAGGAAACAAATACGTCCCGGGTCAGCGCGGCATTACAGTGACCGCATTCGACGGTAATAGGTTACAAACATAACTTCTGTAAATGACTGTACCGACAAATGAAGAAGAGGGTAAAATACGTGCGCGGAAGAGAGACGAACAAACGCCGAAACAAAGAGAGCAAGAAAGAGCAAGGCATACTTTTAAAAACGTGCTGGTGCTCTCTTTGTTCCATTCCTGAATAAAAATTCCAGCCAACCACCTGCCTTGGAATGAATGGGCAGAAAAATAAAATACCTTCATGATGGAAAAAAAAAAGTACACAAAATAGCAGAAATATGGTAAAATGCTTAAGATTAAATATCTTCACTCCATTTATGTGGCTGTCCCGGAATACAAATCTTGTTAATTTCCAACAACGCGCGAAAATGAAGGGAAAGATGTATACGTACAGCGTTGTCGACAACCATAGTAACTGCGCACATTCCGAAAATTCATTGCAATTATTATTATTATTATTATTATTATTATCATTATTATTATCATCATCATCTCCTTTATGCAGGGTATTTATACTTATATTCCTGAGACAAACTATGTCCCTAGGGTATACAGTGTTGTAGCTATTCTGTTGTTACTATTCATGGTGCTTATACCGTTAGTTTCAATGCTGAATTTATTATTATAATTATTATTATTATTATTGGGTCTTGGTGCGGAAACCGGAAGGAAAGAGCCCGCTGGGGAGACCTAGGCGTAGATGGATGGATAATATTAGGATGGATCTCCAAGAGGTGGGATGTGGGTATATGGACTGGATTGGGGTGGCCCAGGATAGAGACAGGTGGCGGACGCTTGTGAGTGCAGTAATGAACCTTCGGGTTCCGTGAAATGTGGGAAATTTCTTGACTAGCTGCAAACCAGTAAGCTTCTCCAGAAGGACTCTGTTCCATGGAGTAAGTATTATTATTATTATTTACTGCAATTGAGTGTTCACTCGGTGGCAGTAGTCCTTATACTAGTAACTTACTCACTTACTCCATGGTGCAGAGTCCTTCTTGAGAAGCTAACTGGTTTGCAGATAGTCAAGAAATTCCCCGCATTTCACGGAACCCCAAGGTTCATTACCGCACTCACAAGCGTCCGCCACCTGTCCCTATCCTGGGCCAACCTAATCCAGTCCACATACCCACATCCCACCTCCTGGAGATCCATCCTAATATTATCCACCCATCTACGCCCAGGTCTCCCCAGTGGTCTCTTTCCCTCCGGTTTCCCCACCAAGACCCTATACGCTCCCCTCTCCTCCCCCATACGCGCCACATGCCTTGCCCATCTCTTATACTAGTAACAAATAAGAATAAATATACATAAACGAAACAATACAAAAACACAGTAAATACAAACACACATATTACCACAACACCCACACATACACACACCCACAGCATACCATTACAGATATTGACCACTGTTTATTTACCTTGCCTCGTGTTCGAAACGGAATTTCGTACACATATTTAGCAACCCATGCCTCACAGCAACAGAGCAATCTTACCCTATTTATTTGGCAATTTAAAGGACACCGTGCGGCGATCAATGAAAAGTGGTCCAATTACAGCCGTTACAACTAAAGTACCCTTTACCTGTAATCCATTAATTACTGTCCCAGATTTACTCTGTAGGCAAGCCCGACTGTACGTTATTCTTGTTGTAATGTAATAACTATCTATATGGGGAAAAAATTCCCTCTTAAGCTAACAGTTGCTCAGGTAGTCAAGAAATTTCTCACAATGAATAGAAACCGAAAGTACTCTCACATTCACACCAGCTTCCCTCCCAATGGTCCTTATCCTGAGTTAGGCGATTCCATCTTCATTAATTAAGCAATCAAAGAAGATTCTGCTTGGAATGCTTGACCCGTGAAGATGGGACCGACAGGCAGTCCCGAAACGTCGGTAACCATCAACAAACTAACGCTGCGTAATATCCCAGTGGAACCAAGACCTCGAACACGCTGCAGCGAAAGCCTGGAATGTCACAGACCCCAGTTTCCAAACTCGCAACATATTATTTCGAGACTGATTTTAATATCATCTTTCCATCCACGTCTAGTTTTTTCCCCTCTGTCAGGTATTCCTACCAGCATTGTGTACACACGCCTAGGGTAAGTTTGGGAATAATAATAACAATAATAATAATAAACTCGATAGATTTATTAAAATGCTTCAAACCCCAGAACATCTATTTACAAATAACCCTGCGAAGAAAGAGTGAAAACAAAAGAAATGGAAAAACAACCAAAACATTAGAGCATACAGGACATAAATAACACTAGAGCGGACTATCTTTATCGTTGCACCGTGCAATCTGTAGTTTATTTAATTACACACACCAACACATGCACAAACACACACACACACACACACACATATATATATACATATTATTTAGGAAGTCTAAAAATTTACATTAAAACGTTTAAAACGCTCCTACATGTTTCGATCACACGATCATCCTCAGGGAACATATATTGTTCCTTGCTAAAGTTAAAATTTTAAACATTCAGTGAATTACTTCGTTATGTTAATTCACTGAATGTTTAAAATTATAGCTTTAGCAAGGAACAATATATGCTCCCTGAGGATGATCGTGTGATCGAAACATGTAGGAGCGTTTTAAATGTTTTAATGTAAATTTTAGACTTCTTAAATTATATATATATATGTATGTGTGTGTGCATGTGTTGGTGTGTGTAATTAAATAACCACAGCAGACTATTTCAGTAAACAACACTTTTACAGATATTCAAGAAAATCCTAGCATTTTAGGGACCCGAAGGTTCATTGCCGTGTTCCCGCAAGTCAGCTACTTGGCCCTGTCCTGAGCCACACGAATCCATCCACATCCCCCTACCCTATTACTTGAAGATCCAAATCAAGAGTATCCCTATTATCAATGTCTAGGTTTTCCAAGTGGCGTTTTTCTTCGAGGTTTTCCCTCCAAAATCTTTTACGGATTTTTTTTCTTTGATGTGTGCAACACGCTGCGACATCTCGTTATCCCTGATGTGTCCAACTTAATATCATGTAACGAGGAATGCAAATCATGAAGGTCGTGTCTCCTGTTGCTCCCTTCCGCTTATATTCGTGCATTATTCTCAACGGCCTCCTCTCGAACACCCTCCGATTTATATATTTTATTCCCTTAACGTAAAACACAGTTTCGTATCCATACAAAACAACATACAAGATGATAATATTATAATCTTAACGTTTATAGATAGCAGACAGGAAGACGAAAGACTCTTGAGCCGAATGTTAAAAGGAAACCACCCCCCTCCCCCCAATTTAATCTATTCTTAATTCCTTCACGAATCCAAATTTGATCCTTTACTGTCGTACCAAAATAACTGAAATTTGCCACACTTTCAAAGGATTCATTGTTTTGTCCTAATTCTGTTCATGAAGCATCAATATATTACTCAGTTTCTCTGCACTGACGTACAGAGATACCTACTTACTAATGACTGATAAATCTTCCGTACTTTTCTTTAAACTACAGGGTTATTCGAAATGATTGTCGGGGTTTTAACAACTTGTCATACACAACACACTTGAGATAGGTGTACATGTCTTTTTTTATTTAATAGAACAACACTCCAAGTTTTTGTTACATACCTTACAGGTGCTCTATATTTGCACCCTTTGTGATTCTACATACATCAACACGATAATCGAGTTCGTTCCAAACTGTTTGTAGCATGTCAGCGGTGATGGTTTCAATGGCCGTTCTGATTCGTACCTTCATTTCCGGTATACTTGCGGGAAGAGGAGGAACATAAAGCTGATTTTTGACGTAACCCCTTAGAAAGAAATCACATGGGGTTGCATCTGGAGAACGAGGTTGTTAAAACCCCTACAATTATTTCGAATAACCCTGTATTTGTGTTTTCTTCCATTAAATGAATATCAACACTACAGACACGAATCGTAGGTTTCCCAATCAATTTTAAACCCTCCAGATTTTCTTGCACCTTTTTCATGACGCATCCTAAAACAACGTCGAAAATCAATGGCAATAAAGCATCTCCTTATTTCTTATAGAGTTCATTTAAAGGCGCTATAATCAGCCTAACTACTTTAATGAGCTTACCAACTAAACTTAATAAGAGTATTACACAAAGTTTCCCACCTAAAGTAAATTACAGGCCTTATTGAAATCTATAAATATCTTTTGTAGTCCCCCAGTCTATTCCCTCTTGTCCAATACCTGGTGATCGCGTAATATCTTATCATTAGTTAAACTATTACTTTAAAATAAACTGATGATTCAAAGCCTCTGATGAATTTGGGATTTCAGTGCACACACTATAAGCAGATGGTCAGAAAACCACAAGTAACCAAAGAACATCAAAGCAACGATGAGTGATAATACATAATGGAAATCAGAATCGACGCGATAAAAGCAGTGTTGTGAGCTAAAAAAACTGCAGTGAAAATGAAGAGAATATTAAAAGGACAAAATATAATCGGGTTTACTAAAAAACAAAGATTAAACTTGTTAGGACATGCTGAACGCATGGCCGAAGATAATGTGCAGAAGATCAAGACCAACTGGAAGACCTAAAACACGTTGGGAAGATGACGTTTTGGAAGGTATAAAGAGCATAAACGTACGCAATTGGAAGAAAGTAGTGCAGAATAGAGATAGCTGGAAGAAAGTGGTTGAGCAAGCCAGAACCTTATGTAGGTTGTAGCGCTTTATAAGTAGAAGAAGAAGAAAAAGAAAGAAAAAATTAAGAGAAGGACACCGAGGTTTAATAAATTATAAAAAACGATAACTTTAAAAATTAGAAGACTTGCGGAATCTTTGGTTTTATAATAACACAGAAAACAAACTGTGTAAGACTACGGGAAGTAATGAAAGACGGGTGTGATTTAACACATCAAAATAAGCTCACAATTCTGAGAGAGTGTTTTGTTCCAAGGTAAAATTACAAACTTGCATTCTTATAATAAAACCAACGAGATGCACTATTTAACAAATTTATTTTGGTGTAGAACTCTACATGTTTCGGACAGGTTTACTGTCCATCATCAGGCGTCTAGTACTGTATACACAGCAATAGGTATATGTCATACAGGTTATGCTGACAGTCAGCATAACCTGTATGAGATATACCTAATGCTGTGTATACAGTACTAGACTCCTGTCATACAGGTTATGCTGACAGTCAGCATAACCTGTATGACATATACCTAATGCTGTGTATACAGTACTAGACTCCTGTCATACAGGTTATGCTGACAGTCAGCATAACCCGTATGACATATACCTAATGCCGTGTATACAGTACTAGACTTCTGTCATACAGGTTATGCTGACAGTCAGCATAACCTGTATGAGACATACCTAATGTTGTGTATACAGTACTAGACTCCTGTCATACAGGTTATGCTGACAGTCAGCATAACCTGTATGAGATATACCTAATGCTGTGTATACAGTACTAGACTCCTGTCATACAGGTTATGCTGACAGTCAGCATAACCTGTATGAGATATACCTAATGCTGTGTATACAGTACTAGACTTCTGTCATACAGGTTATGCTGACAGTCAGCATAACCTGTATGAGATATACCTAATGCTGTGTATACAGTAATAGACTCCTGTCATACAGGTTATGCTGACAGTCAGCATAACCTGTATGACATATACCTAATGCTGTGTATACAGCACTAGATTCCTGATGATGGACAGTAAACCTGTCCGAAACACGTAGAGTTCTATACCAAAATAAATTTGTGAAATAGTGCATCTTGTTGGTTTCACTATAAGAACATATCACGGTGCGCGTTCCCCTGAATGTCAAAATTGCCAATTTATATTTTAACAATTTAAAGGCCATCATAATTTAGAAAACTTTTATAAGTTGGAAATACTCTGCAATGTTAACAGATAAATCTTATGTATATTGGGACCGTGCATCATTGTGATAGTTGAAGAATAAGAGAGACCAACTTAATATCAGTAGTTATTAAGTTCTATTTCACTTCTTCTATGCTCAACATGTTTCGGACATTAATACATCCATCATAAGAAGCCTGCGACTTTTCTATTGTATCACCACATTGGTCGCGTGTTCTTGAAGCCTGCTACACGGATACCACCCCAACCCAGCCACACCGAAACTCCAACACACATCGAAACAAGAACACACGACCAATGTGGTGATACAATAGAAAAGTCGCAGGCTCCTGA
>Ga0123354_10007397_pt1 | contig 16523 bp, 9 predicted proteins | sample TergutLab28metaG_2_FD_97872 | JGI IMG/M metagenome (GOLD analysis project Ga0123354, IMG submission 97872) | Labiotermes labralis P4 segment gut microbial communities from Petit-Saut dam, French Guiana - Lab288 P4 | ecosystem: Host-associated > Arthropoda: Insects > Digestive system > Gut ...
CTCACTAGCTCCTGAAGATGGACGTATTAACGTCTGAAACATGTTGAGCAATATATAATAGAGCAAGTGTCATCTAGTTGGTCAACCTTTATTCAAATATCAAGATGATGCACGGTCCAATACACATAAGATTTACACAATCTATGTGGAAGCACAAGAGTTAAATTCTGTCCTAGCCTGTCCACATTTAGCCAGTCATTCTTACAGTCACGGATCCTTCTGCTAGATGGCAATCAGTGTCGAAAACTATGTTCTTACGAAGCTAGTAAGAACTGTCGATATTTCGGCCGGTGCTGGAACTGTGACCTTTGCCTGTACAAAGGGTAACTTCGTACTTTAAGACCAAACGGATTATAACTGCACTTCTATTATTCATGCTAATCTTCGGTTACACCAAAACAGAGCGAATTGTACGTTCAATAATCTTTTCGCCCTTGTTGCTGTCTCTGTGTTTGGAAATTTGAATTCACATATCGACGTTATTTTCTACATATCAGCCAAAACGTTTAGTGTGCCAATACGCATATGTGCATTTTAGAGGCTGAATATTCCACAAGAGTGTTGTGAGAGTTTAATATTATCCATATGTGCAGTTATCCATATTTTAATTCGCTCGATTCAGAATTTAATGCTCTGTATATTTTGTTATACCTTGTTGCTTAGATATATTCGTTAAGGTTTGTATTTCGAGTGAAGTGAAAGATATCGTTTAGGATAATACCGCAATTTGAAATTCAGAATTAACGGTAGGCCGACACTTTTAACGTTTAGAGGAAGAAACGTTAAATTTCAATTTTACTCATGTTTTAACAACAATAATTAAATTATGTGCAATGTGGAACTGAATAAAACTGACAGATTTTCAACATGGATAGAGGGGGACCCAAGTCAATATTCTGAGATAAGGAACGTCCGTCCGGGAACGCCTAGGTTTGAAGCAGTGGATTATCAAAGTCGCGCCATTCATTTGTCGGTTCCCGTAATTACTCCACTTTACCCCGCCGTCGAGAGCACAATACTCACTTGTGTACAGCGAGGAGAGCAGTATGCTCTAGTTCATTTTTTGTACGTGTGGCTTCTTGAGTGGTAATTTTGCATCGTTTCTGTTGGACGGATATGACTGACATGCACGTCACTTACGGTGCAGGAAGAGGAAATGGCAGAGAGGCTCGTCGTATTTATCAAAGATAACATCCAAGAAGACTTTTGCCACATCACACCACGTTCCTCTCCATTGGAGAGAGAGGAACCCTGCCAGTAACAAAGCCCTACTCCGGACACAAAAGAACTGTCCGATTGCATCTGGGGGTGGCACAGATGGAGCTGCTATCCATGAACTTTCAGCATGGACGAACGGCTCACACCTATGTCAAGGGCAGTGCTACGGCCGATGGTGGATTGTGATGCCCCAAGGAGACCAAGGATGCTTTGCTACTGGAATATGCCCAGACAAACCAAATATCTTCCCAGAAACAGCATTTCTCCAAGCGTTAGGCCATAAACGCCAATTGAACAGCAGCTTTCCACTCTAGTCCACAACACATCGCAAAATGATGAAAGCTTTCCTACTTTCCAACATATCTATGAACACACAATCTGATCAACATCACAGTCAATTCGCGACTTTATTCCCGATATACAACATTACTAACAATTCAGCAAATTGCCCTCCAACTCTAAATGTGACAGCTGCACCTTTTAATTGATCTTTGTTTCCCAAATGAATAAACATATTGGAAAAATTTTTCGTCTGTTCTATACGAAAAAACAATCAAATACAACAAGACCGTGTAAAAAATTCAGGGTCAATAAAAAAAAAAGAGTTCTTACAGTGCGGTGACTGCGGAGGCCACTATTATGACAGAAACAACAAGAATGATTGGATTCAGTGCGTTCAGTGCGGAAGTTCTGGTATCGGCAGAAGAGCGACAGTGTTGTATCCGGAAGCGTGCTTTGTGTGATGACAACTGGGTTGCACTAAGTGGGGACATGTGTGTCTCATGCCTTTGTACTTTTTTGTATACATTATCGCAATAAGTGTGAAGGTCAAATAATAATTATTAATTCAAATTCATTTCTTTATTTCGTGGATGCGCCTTTATTTTTATGTTAAAACTCAAATACAGAATTTTTACAACGTATTTTACATTTACAGCATATTTACTCTAATTTATTCTTAGAGTTTTTTTCAGTTTTCAGCGCTTAAATTGTTGCGTTCTTAATGAAATTATATAAAAATAGTCATGGAACTTGCAGTATTTCCCTCACTGTCGGAAAGTAATGTCATTTGCACCTCTTGCCATGTAACTAATATTATGGAACTGTCACAATCGGTCTGGTCGTATATTTTCGCTCTGTAACAATGCAAGAATAAAAACTGTTCGATTACAAATGCAGAAGATTTTCAAGAGAAAATTAATTGGTAGAATTATTTCCCGACTTTATGCTTTGTGTGTCTCAGTCACCAATTTTTCTGCCAAACTCTAGTCTAGAAAACTGCAAGCTCATGGGGTGCATAGTTAGTGAAAATATTATTTCACAGTACCTATACCCCCAAGGACTGCAATGTGTAAACTGGATCAGTTGAGAGGTTACGTGTGGAAACAGTACCTAGAGATTAGAATTTTCACATTTTTCTGTTGGAGTTTCAACGTACCTTAAGCTAGTATATTAGACCGAATTCTCTGAAGCAACTACAAGGAGCGTCATCCCCGTTGTTAGAACCTAAGGTAATAATTCTATAAGCATATAGCAGTCACAACACAACTATATTATCAGGTGTATAAAACTTATCAACATCAACTACATGTTTCGGCCAACGCTGCTGTGGCCACCATCAGGTTGGATACATTTTTGTCAGAGACGCTATATAGATATGATATAACACAGTACATTTATTGGTATTAGTGTAGGTAAGAGGGACGAGATCTCGTTTACACAAAGTCGGTGGGCGTGCCACAGCAGCATTGGTCGAAACATGTAGTTGATGTTGATAAGTTATATACACCTGTTAATATAGTTATGTTATGACTGCTATATCCTTATAGAATTATTGCCTTACATTCTCTGAAACAATATGCATGCGTCCTACATTAATCAATAGTGGAAATATGACGGGGAGTTTACAATATCTTGGCCAATAATATAGCCTACTATAAAACTTCCATTGTATTTCATACAGTAAACGATCCACCAGAATCTGATTGTTGGGGTTGTTATAATGTAGTACCTCCTTTGTCCCTCTTTGGTACCCGACACTCAGCTTCTCACGGTCTGTGAGTGTCCTGGCATTTCCATGCTGCTAACACCGTCTCGTTTTTTTGACCGCGCTTTCTCCAAACTAGCCACATTCTTGCAACAGATGACTTGGTAAAAACAAAAAATACAGATGGCACTGTTATGTAGGAAGTAACATTTTTGACATTTATTCCGAAGTTTCTGGTTTAAAATTTGGCCACCGAAATTACTTACCTTGTCTGAAGCGTTCAGTAGCCTTCTTCTCTTCTGTTCAGGCATATGACACTGATAGTTGCTGAGCTTATCAAAAACTTTCCCCCATTTTAAGGAACCTGCATATTCACTCCTGTATTCACAACCCTCTGCCACTGATTCCTACCGTGAGTGAGGTGAAGCCAATGAACAAACTCCGATCAAATCCGTTTTCACATTACGTTCCCAACTGCATTCAGGTAGTCTAAGTAATATATTTCTTTTGTGTTTTCCCACCAAAACCCTGTGAGCGTTTCTCTTTTACGTACCTCACACAGTCCGCCCAGTCCATCCTCTTATTTAATCAGCCTACTAATATTTGTCAAGGATTACAAATCATTATGCTCCTCATTATGATTCCTTAACACCTTGTTCTCAACCTCAAAGTATTTCTTACCCCCCCAAAAAATTGAGCAGAAAAATGTTACAATTTTCTACTCTACACTGTTTCTCAATATCCGAAAGAGCAATGCTTTGAAGGTTCCCAGGCTTCTCAGGCTTTACCTTCTGATGAGACTAGTATTAAGATGATGTTATGAACAGAGCGTCGATGTAATTACTTCGACAGGAAGGAAATGGAGTTCATAGAGACAAATGTGTCAACCTCCCACCTCGGCCATCACAAATCTAACATGGACTAAACCGGATTCGAATCCGGACCTCCGCAATTAGACGCCAGCGACTAACCCCCTGAACTAAAACACAGATTTTGAAAAGAAAACCAGTCTACATCAGTGGTTCCCAAAGTATACTAAGCAGACCCCAAAGGATCATCTACAAGTTCTCAGGGGATTCTTGGGTACATTTCTGTAACGGATACTTTGAAGTTTGCTTATTTTTATGTTAAATGAATCATGTTTTGTTACAAATAATCGTGGAACTTCTTTAATTGGCGATGTTTTTTTCCTTTTGACTTTTAGGATATCTAATTCAAGAACTTCCTGTACCCATGAAGCAAACGACAGTCATTTTAATTAAGGTCAAATTATGTAATGCATGGTTAAGTGTGCTATTGGTATGTAGGCCCATTCATAGCTATCTAAACTCAGTTTTGAGATAAAAATTTGTAATTCTGGGTACTTATCATCCGGATATTCTATTTACGTGAATGAGGATGTGGCGATCCGTGATTATTTTTCGAAGCGAAAAAGGACCGCCAGCAAGAAGTTCGAGAAACAGTGGTCTACATTGTGTATAAAGATTCAGTTTGTACCTTACACTGAAAGTGCGTGCTTCCGTTAACAACACCATTCGGTGAATATAACGCAGTAAAAAATGTGTTTGTTTAAGAACCATAGGGAATGTACAGCAGAGTGCACTGTATGGGTGAACAGCCGATTATAGGGAATACACAGCAGAGTGCACTCTTTGGGTGAACAGCCGATTGTAGAGAATACACAGCAGAGTGCACTGTATGGGTGAACAGCCGATTATAGGGAATACACAGCAGAGTGCACTGTATGGGTGAACAGCCGATTATCCCGTCTCTCCTTGCAAATGCTCATGATAACTCTAAGTACGGTGACATTTAGTCGGAAGAAATCTTGCAACAAACTGTTAATGGTCAGCTATCAAGTATTGGGGAGTGTACTTTTTTGTACATGAAGTTCGTATTTGGTCTGGTATTCGATAGACGACATAAAAGTAACTAATAATCCGTTCTTCGTGAAAGAGGCAGAGCTCGAGTATTTGCTGCCGGGCTGCAGTCCCCCCCCCCCCGCTCCGTTTTAGCGAAATTAAATATATATATATATATATTAGACACAATGATATACATAGTTTTTGTGGTTTAGGCTTCAGCCTAAGTCAGCCACCGAAATCGGTTGATGACCAGTGGATTTGAATATTGAAAAATGTAACAATAACTTACAAATGTATAGATTTTTTCTTCTTCAGTTAGTTTTAGTTCTCCTGTATCCTAACTAGATATCGGCTCGAAGATTTTGACAAGATTTTCCTAATATCATATCATATCATATCATAACATATCTTTTTTAAAATCAAGCATAAATTATACATAGCCTCAGGGCCAGCCCCCCCCCCCTCTTCCCCCGCAAAGAAATATTCTGGGTGCGTCTGTACCCACTACGGTAACTAATTTGTTAATTAATTAAATGATCGCCCCTTTATTTAAGCCACTGTTCGCTGACGTCTGACTGCTGAGGCCGGCCATCCGTCCATGTGGAATTTTGGTAGACGGAAGTCATTCCAACATAATTCCAAATTTATTCACCTACAATCCATAGAATGGGCGAACGTGCTGTTAAAAGCCAAAGACAGATCTCTCACCCCACCACAGGAATAAATAAAATCAATAATAGTTGGTGATATATTTCGTTTGTTCTTTAGGTCATGACTGAATTCAGAGGCTTGTCCAACCCACTAACAAAAAATTACACGAACCACTGAATTCGCAGATATCAGTTGCCTGAACACAACGCTCGACGATGACTTCAGCAGCCACGTAGTGGACCCGGTGAACTTCGTTTGCTCTGAGAGTGATTAATTGAAAGGAAGGCAATATTAACACCAGCGGAGGAAACCCAAAATATCCTAATAAACAGGTTTACAGCGAAACAACAGCAGGGGTGTGAATTTTGAAACGTGGAAATTATTGACCGAATTTAACATTCGAGTTAGGCTACCTAGTTTACAGAAGACGTGCACTTAGTCTCGAAGTGATAAATAAGTCTATCGCCATGTCAGACAAGTGTGTGATATGCACAGCGAAGAACGCCCAAGTGCTGGAGCCTCAAAACCTATGTCTTTTGACAACGAAGCCTTAAAATCATATCTTCTGTTTTACTTCTTCATTTAGGAGAATACTTGCTACCGTTTGGTAAATATTAAAATATTCATAACCATAACTGTGCTTGTTACTTTATATGTATGCAAGATTTGATACCTCTCAAAGTAAGCAGAGAAAGAGAATGTTCGAGAACAGGCTACTGAGGAGAACATTTGGGCCTAAAACCGTGTAAGTAACAGGAGAATGGAGAAGGTGGGTCAGGTGAGGAGTTTCGTGGTCTGTCTTACTTACCAGATATTATTAGGGTCATAATCAAGGAGGATGATATGGGCTGGGAATTTGGAACGCATGGGAAAGGATAGAAATGCATACAGGACTTTTGTGGTAAAAACGTAAAGGTAAGGGACGACTTTTAAGACCTAGGCATAGATGAGAGTATAATATTAAAAAAATATGAAATAAATTGAAAGGGAAGTCCTCCGTTAGATTTATATGCCTCCGGTGAACTCTTGTGATTACGGTAACGAAACATTTGCTCAGATAGAAAGAAGAGAATTACTTTACTGATTAAATACCTCATAATTTGTTTACAATACCTCCTCTCCATGGAATTAGTAAGTTCTTCCTTGCAGAAAAAATATTAGGCTTGTGACATAAACATGGCGTCTGTGTCCCTCTTATTTCAACTTCATAAATATTTAACTGCTGATCCCAGTGGCTGCACGCGGTTTAAGACTTCGGTCTACGGTCATTCGCTTGCTGGAATTGTGGGTTCGAATCCCACCTGCCGCATGAATACCTGTCGTTGTCAGATAGAGGTCCCTGCGACAGGTCTAACCCTCCTCCACAGGAGTCCTACCGAGTGTGGGTGTGTCCTTGACTGTGATCAGATGCAACAGTAGCCCTCTACACCTACAATAAGTAGGTACACAGAGCCCACACAGCACAATAAAGAAGAATTTTTTAACCAAGTTCCACTTATTTCTGTATGAACATTACATCATTAGTGTGAATTCCAAAACCTACTTTTACATCTTACCTGTGTTTTAATAAATCTTCATTAAAATACAAGAATGTGATTATTTTATTTTCTGTCAGTAGCAGATAACTTTTTCTAACACAAATGGTTACATGTAAGAGCACAAGATTTTGGCGACCATTAGACCCAGAAGGGTGTAGTATTGTCCGTATTGTGTGTGATAAACATTCGGCATTTTTATCCTCTATTAGTATTGTATCAGTTGATTTATAGTTACAAGATTAAAATTAAAATAAACTATGTAACAAATGTGTGAGTTTTTTTGTAATTTTGTTACAGTTGCCCGAGTTTCGATAAGGATTTTTGTACATCTTTTGCTTAGGAGGTTTAAGTGTACGCTCAGTCGGTACATTTTGCATGTTGGTAATAAAATAACATGGCACAGTTTTCACATTGGTTGTATGTTATCAGAAAAGTAAAAATTAAGGACAGAGCTGATGAATTACATTAGACTAATTTGATGTGTATTGGACCGTGCTTCATCTTGATAACTGAAGAATAAAATCCAACTAGATGCCACTTGTTATTTTATTATGCTTATGTTAGGCTCAACATGTTTCGGGCACCATTATACCCATCATCAGGAGCTCGCGACGATAGCGTTTGTTACCACACAGGCTGTCTGGTTCTCGAGTTGCTGCTGGTTGGAAGTTATGTGCAGGCAGGATGGATGAGTGTCCAGACCGAAGGCTATTACAACCTTCGGTCCAGACACTCATCCATCCTGCCTGCTCTTAACTTCCAACCAGCAGCAACTCGAGAACCAGACGGCCTATAAGGTAACGAACGCTATCGTCGTGAGCTCCTAATGATGAGCATAATGGTGGTCGAAACATGTTGAGCCTAACAGAAGCATAATAATGTAATAAGTGGCATCTATTTGAATTTTATTCTTCAGTTACACAATAGACGAAGTTTATATTATGCATAATTCTGTGCTGAGTTACAACTTGCAGCTTCTAACGTCTAGTGGGGTTCAAGAAACTTGTATTTCGTTGGGCGAGTTTCACTTTTTTCTAAGAATACACGTAAACAACTATAATTATTGTAAATTAGCTTCGTATATTCAAGGATCAAAGTGCCAACATTTGTGGATATTAAGTTGTTTAATAATAACTTCTCAGAAAATGTTATGATCAATTATTTGTAAATTTCGTTCAATTAAAGCGACGAAGTGAGATGCTTATTGACTTGCACATTTTTGACACTTGTCAGAAACGTGCAATATAACTGTTTTTGGATCGCTTTCACCACTTATTTACCTTTTAAAGACCACTGGTTACGTGACGCTCCAACAGGTTTAACATTCAACAATTGTACGCTCTGCCCACACTGTATTTATATGTTTGGTATTTATCTGAGAACAAGGAGTGACTTCTGTCCCATACAACATAAACTAATTGGTTTTATAAAATCGAGATGAAAAGTGTTTACTGCGCGGTACGGACTGGGTCTTCAAATAATGTCGTCTTCACTTCGTCTTTCAAGTGCTAAAATGGATTTAACAGTCTTTCGATTTTCTGATTTCTTTAAAGTATTTGAAAGTATAGCACAAAATTAAATGTAACAGTAATCGTGCTATTAGAATTTGGATCTTAAATTCTGGTCTTTGTTGATCGCGGGTTAGAATATGAGGCAGTTTCTTTGTGTCTGGTTCTCACCGACAGTCGTTAGGCTCTTCGCAATCATGACGACGAGCTCGGTGGATCTTCTGTTGGGCACAAAATTGCAGAAATTTTGTATGCCATCTTCTGGGTCATGGTACCTCGTATTTTAGTAGGTCTGTACAAGATTTTCAGAGGAATTTATTAATCAATCTTGATACCAGTTCTGAAGTTGAAGACGTCGGGATCTCTGAAATCGTTGTAACTTGCTGCAGTACCATGAGGTGATGTAACTCAGAAGGTCACAAACTAAATTCCTGAATGATGTGCGGAAAAATCTTTGTTTAGACCTGTAAGTTGGCAATATATATTTATTTTATGACGTAACTTCAACCGCTCAATCTACCTAGCGCGGAATTGTAGGATGTCTTTGACAAATTCGAAAACTTATTTAAAGAAATTACCGTGATTTATTTTTACGTACATAATAAATCGATAGATTACTATAAAAAAGATGTTAAACTGGACTAGTCTTGTGACTACGATGATGTGGACAAGATACTCATATGAAGTACCTATCAGGAGACTACATGGAATAGGCACAACACCACCTGAAAAATGCTTGTGTATGGATTGGGTGTGTTGCTTCACGCATGGACCTCAGCACTGGATAGATGTAAATGGACAGTGGTACAATTTAATAAATTTCTTTCAGGAAAATAAACCGCTGTACCTACTGCGTAAGAGGCTGGGTGGGCTCCAGAGCTTGTTTGGGCGCTGTAGATAAGAGATGAACCGTCACTTGTGCGTGGAATCGAACCACGATTCCTTGACCGTCCAGTCTTTGGTCTATTTCATACAGACTAAGTGTCTACTATTAAAACGTCTGTCATGGAAACTGGTCGTGTCGAACGAAACTGGCTTTAACTCTCTAGGTAGGCAGGGGCATTGGACCTTCTGTGCGGAAGAGATACACAGATGTCATTCAGAAAGTTAGTTCTCGGACAAAAATCAAATTCTGAATTTTTGTGAAAAAAGCTACTTGAATGTATGAGATATGGCGTCCCCAAGGAAGTGAGTGTTACGATCTAAGGTCAAATTTTCTCTTAATATCTTGTAGTAAGACAAGAAATTTGGCCGCAAGCAAAATGTGAACCTGTTCTTCCTGTCGTCTTGCTGTGGCTCTCTTCAGTGGATACGCAGATTCAACTCTTAATGCTGTACTCTTTTACGTAAATGCTCACAGGCTGGGCTTCAGATAAGGCAAAGGTTGGCGAAATTTCAGTACACTATTACAAGCAGCAATACAGCCGTTCCGTCCTCGAAATTTTGTGGAAATTATTGTTGATGAAATTTAAGATACATGGCATCGAAGTGTCCTTCTGAGGCCTACTATCGATGCCAAGTTATTGAAATCGGGCAATAAATTTTTGAAGTTAAAACAGGGAACCCAGAGGGGCTGTACGTGATCTCTATGATGCACTTTTTCCATTTTTTAAAAAGGACTTTGACTTAGAGAACCTCTTCCCTAGAGAAAGATTTGTCTTAAGCGACAGATTTTGGTCATTATAATGAGGGACAGAAGATTTTATTACTTACCGACAAAGTTATAATTTTTGGCATGTGACGCCGTGCAGATTGGTAGCAAGTTTCTTCCGAAACTTTGGTACATGTGTATGAGGGTACTTGGCGCCACATCATATAAGGCTGGTATGAACTAGAAGTTATTCAAGTTTTGCTTAAATCTGTATGGTATATTGCGGTGTATGAGACAACCGAATCCTACTATGCAGTTTGATCACGATGAAAGCTCACGCAAAAGCTTATCTCTTTCCATCTACTCTCCTTGTGTCGTAAAAGGGAATGCTAGTGATGCAACACTGCTGAATTTCGTTGTCGTAAAACAGGCTAACAAGTACAAAGCAGCGAATGGGGGAACAGGACACGGATATATGTAGAGAATAGTAGCGTGAAGAAGTCAACAAGTCTTTTAGAATAATCAGCCATCCACGAATACGGACCTTAGAATCGTTCTATCCAATCATAAAATCCGTGACCAAAACTGTGCTTCATCTCTGCAGCTAAGTCCAAGCAGCAGTGGTGTTTTACATGTGCCTTCCCACATTCACGAGAGGACGTCACCGTTCCTACCCTGAGCAAAATGCATCCATTCTGTACGCCGGTTTTAATTTCGCTTTAAAGCGTTGTGGCGATGCCACTGTACTGGCGACTGGAATTTTGGGCATTTTTTATCGTCTCAGACTCAAAAACCCACGACTTTTCGGGGGTGATTTATGTCTCTATCTTCAGGTGAAACGGGGAAATCGGAGAACCTACTACAATACGCCCGTTAGGAATATAATTTTCAGACTCCGGGATTACCTGAGATGATGAAACGTGTTCAGAGTTTCTCTCACTTGTACGCCAGTAGCGTTTTATTAAGATCCGTTTTAATGTTCTGGTAGTTTGCTCATTTTAAGTCTTACCGATGGTAATCGCGTCAGCCTTCATTTATTTCATACGTGCTAGTTCATTCAATCTTAACATTCTTATGTCTGCTATCTTCATGCAATAAGGTATTTGCACTATTATTTACCACAGACTACAAATAATGAAGATCTTCACTCTTAAGTGAAGTACATTTATTACGAATTTGCATAACGACATTTCAGGATTACGTGTTTTAACTGTTTGTTTAAACTGTAAAGGTAATTTAATTTAAACCATGGTATAATGAATTTACTGTCAACTCTGTGTCCCTTACGTTCCTGGCGTGTAATTATGTGTATGGATAAATGTTTTAGTAAAACATGGAGGCAATTACACATAATTTAAGGCTTTATGTCAAACCCGTTAGTGGCGTGTCAAGGGAGCATTGTGGGACAACTGAATGGTTTTCAGTAGAAACAATTGATGTACTCTAAATATTAGCGTAATTAGAAACAAAAATTGAGCAGATTCAGTAGCATGATTGCGGAATATTTAACTCTTTAAAGCCCAGTTGTTACTAAGTGTAAGTACCAGTTGCTTGAACATTCAGTATGATCCTCACCGTCAATAAAAAATATTTACTTATATAATATTCACAGACCTGACTTCGTAATTGAGATTCGGTGTGTTACTTGTAGGGTTGTAACTTGATTGTTATGTGTTACTTGAGAGGCATTTGTGCCACATTGGCCAGAAGGACGAGTAGGTACTGCCTGAAAACAGCCATATCCAGCTGCATTTCTTCTTATTCTTCATTTTCTACTTCTTTTCTTCCTTTCAGTGCTTCAAAGGGTTGGGGATTTTCTTTTTCTATATCCAAAGCATTGGGTTGAGTTGAATATTTTTATTGAAAGCCTTCAGACACAATTTGCCCTAAAATGGAGGTGTCATTTTCCACCTAACCGTTGATTTACGCCTATGGGCCTGGACGACTCGGTATGAATTTTCACCGGTAAATCTCGGGCTCCATATTTTCTCTACTCTTGCGGTAAAACCTGGCTGCCTTTTTGCTCTAAGTATCAAGGTTAGGTTTGGCGTTTCTCAGTTGCGTGCATTACGTTGCGGAAAGCGACTATCATCTTCACCATATCTGCCCATCTGTCCGTCCTTCCGTCCGTACGTCCTGCAGAAACAACTCTGTTCCCACTGGAGGCATTTTGGTGAAATTATGTAATGCAGACATTTATCAAAAATCTATCGAAATAATCCCAGTTTTGGTTCTTTTCCTGCAATTTGCGTTATGCATAATTACGAAAAATAAAAATGTGCCATTTAAATATTTAATATTAATGCTTATATACACAAATAGGCCGGTGAAATTTGGTATATCGATAGAATTTGGTATATCGATAGAATTTGGTATATCGATAGAATTCTGAATGCAATACAATTTGTTGACTAAGGGCTTTTTTTATAAGTCGGAAATTACAAAACAATTCGAGGTTCTTTACGACCGATAAATACTGCAGAAACAACGTCAGCACTGTTATAATAATTTTTCCAAAAAATATAATATAATATAATATAATATAATATAATATAATATAATATAATATAATATAATATAATATAATATAATATAATATAATATAATATAATATAACGTAACATAACAATTTATGTAAACTCTAAACCACAGCAAAAACTGTGGCCCCCATTGGATCAAACAGAATGACGTAAAGACCTGAAAGCGCTTCAGTGCTACTTTATACGTATATTTCCTGTCTTTGTTTACTTTTTCTCGTACTGTGGCCCGAAAATTGGAAGAGATCTTGAAAATCCCTACTACTATTTTGAAAATATTGTCGTCTGGATTATGACGCCATGTAATTTGGCAGATAGATGCCAAGTTTTCGAAAGAACATACTGGCTCCATCTTCATGCAGAAGCCTAAAAATAGGAGCAGCACGTTCATCGAGACCGTTTTCACGTAGACCTGCCCACCAGGTTACAGGGCGCTGCATCACACACAACAGAAGCATTCATTGTTAAATTACCAATCCCGCGCTGCTCTTGTCTCCCTAACTTTTCCATTTCATAATACGCATTCTTCCTTTTTTTCATTCGTCATTGTTTAAGTCTGCATTTTTTTACTTAATCTGTAAGTAACATGCAAATACAAGTACTTCACGCTTTGAATACCTTTAAACTATCAAGTGTTATAATAAAGTTCACCCTAGAACAGGCCACGAAGGCCCAGAGTGGGAGTATACGTATAGCTCTACTCTTCCATTAACCTTGGCGCTAGATGGGGGTAGGTGGTCAACGCCACGCCCTGGCCGCTTTACCCCCGGGAAACACCCGGTACCCATTGTATAGGAGGCTGGGTGGGCCTCAGAGCCGGTCTGGACAGGTGCGGAAAATCTCGCCCCCCCCCCCACCGGGATTGGGTCCCTGGACCGTCCAGCCCGTAGCGAGTCGCTATACCGTCTACGATATCCCGGCCCCATAATAATGTAACACATTAGGATATATTCAAACCCTATTATTCACGAAGTGATAATATTAGGGGCTAGGATCTGCTCTGGTGGTGGATATGTGGCGGATATTTGAAATGCGATTATCCCTCTGAAAACCAAAATTACTTTACATTATATACAAATATTCAGTTGGTACCGCACAGAGAGTGGAGTGGTTCTGTTAGAGAGGTCAGTCGGTTAATAGTATATAACGTAATACTGGCTATTTATTGTGACGATCATACAGAACACATAAATGCACTGTGGGACAAAGGGCTAGAAACTGTAATGTTAAACTTCACGCTAAACTTAGCAACCAGTGAGCTTTAAAAGGTTGAATAAGTATGGATGTCTTATTGATCTACTGCATTATACATAGTAAGAGGGCACACAAACTTATTGTTAATTGAAATTTTGCAGGTAGGAATTTTGTATGTTACAGATTGTGGCCTCTGATTCCGAGGGCAATTGAATGGTTCTTAAAAGTATGTCAGCCCTTTACCATCTGTACTGTAATGTATACAGTTCAAGAAGTCACCTCATTCAAAAAATTAACATGTTTCAGGCTGAAGTGTGGTCGGACAGAGGATGTGGCCGGAGATTGTGTGTCTGTGGTGTGTCGAGAGCTGAGGTTGCCATGGTTTGGATCTGGGCTGTGCTGCTCACTGTCACTATAGGGCTGGGGCATGTTACCGGCGCCCACTGGACCCACTCAGTAGATCTGGATCCCAACTACACAGTTTTCTGGACTCCCGGTACAGAAAATATCACGTTCGAAGTTCAAGTGCGTACGCTGGGATATATCGGGTTCGGCTTCTCGGGGGATGGGAAGATGCCAGGAGCCGACATGGTCACCGGCTGGGTTCGCGACAACCAGGTCTTCTTCCAGGTAGGGTCCTACTGGTGATGTAGTTAGTCTGATTTTTACGGAGGTCTTACGCAAAAAAATTGTGACTGTAGTGTTGTATAATCATCGCTGCGAGAAACTAGCACTAACACTGACGATTGTACATTTCGGGGTCAAAACGGGCGGGGAGTGAAAGAATTTCCATCTAGTGCCGAGTTTAAGATTTCGTGGAGCCATAGCTCCACACACTTATGGATCTTAGTGGCGTGGTGCTTAATTCGTTACGGAGAGGGCCTATTTTCCCTCCTGCTCCTTAAGGCAAACAGTCGTGAAAGAGGATGTAACCTGAATTTGACATTTTTAAAGTAAATAATTCGAGTTGAAAAAGGCAGGGAATCAAAATGACTTGGCGTGGAGACGGGAAAAGGTGAGGAAGCTGTAAAAGGATGTGATTCCCAAGAGAAAACAATTTCTCGCTGTCAGCATGTCAGGAAGGGATGAAGACTTACACAAAGGCAACAACGTGGCAAAATCATTTTCTTTTTATTTTCTACTCTTCTGAGAATATTTCTCATGAACATTATGCCGAATAATTTGTTGCCAATATATGAAACTGTTTCACAAAACCTCTTTAGGATTTCTTGAAATATCCGCGAGCGTCTAAAAATATTTACAAAAAATCAGCGACACGAAAGGTATGAAGTGCTTTTTTTGAGATATTATAACTTATAATGTGGAAGGAGTATACCCACGTTTCGGAGGAACACACTTCCACCATCTACAAGGTAGAAGATCCCCTACATGAAGATGAAGACAAATTTTCCTCTGAACCATCAGGTTCATTCCTTGCAGACCACACGGCTTCGCATTAACAACCTTATATTTACTGCTGTGAAAACCTCAGATCTTGCATTTCATATTTCTTAAATCTTCTTTGTTAATATTATTTTGTAGGCATTGATTAAACCCTTGCAAGCACAGTGGTTAAAACGTACACTAAACACCTGCATTTTGTCCACACAATGTAGCTGTATGTAAGTGTGTTACATACTTCCCTATACGTCAATTGTCGTTTGGCTATTTTAATGGAAGCACACGGTGTTTTCTATGAGGTACAGAGCAATTTGTGTTAAGTCGTATACGTTCCTTGCAGTCTTCAAAAGGCACTGACTTCTCACTGCGGTGACTCTCATTCGATTTTGGTCCAGTCTGTATTGAGGTTTATGGTGAACAGATTGGCATTGGGTCAGGCTTTTCTCCGAGTGATATTGTACCATTCTCTCAGTTCTCCATGTCTGTCTTCATCGTCATACCATTCTTATAAAGAAGACAAACTGGCGAAGCCTGAGAACCTTCAAATAAGGTATAGCTTTTCCGAAAATTAGTTTAATGGAAGGGAAATATACTTTTATTTGTATTTTTCTAAGTTTTATGAACCTGAAATTTATAACACCTGATTTACGAATTAAAACATCAGCTATAATTTCGGGACATTTATCTTTATAGTATTGTTTGCGGTATTTTCTTTTTTTCTTATATTTGTTTGTTTACAACAATTAGTCAAATATGAGTTTATTTTTTATTCACTAAAAAATTATCCAAATATTTCGCAATAATATGACAAGACGTAAGTACCAATCCGAACTGACGTTTATGAAAATAAACTAGAAAACTTACTCACTGGCTGGTAATTTTGGCGCCTTATTTCTGTTTAAATATTTCCAAAACTTATGCGTATTGGACCGTGCATCATCTTGATATTTGAATAAAGGTTGACCAACTAGATGACACTTGCTTTATTATATATTGCTCAACATGTTTCAGACGTTAATACGTCCATCTTCAG
>Ga0123354_10007400_pt1 | contig 16521 bp, 12 predicted proteins | sample TergutLab28metaG_2_FD_97872 | JGI IMG/M metagenome (GOLD analysis project Ga0123354, IMG submission 97872) | Labiotermes labralis P4 segment gut microbial communities from Petit-Saut dam, French Guiana - Lab288 P4 | ecosystem: Host-associated > Arthropoda: Insects > Digestive system > Gut ...
ACGGTAATAACTCCGTAACCGTCCAAAATCGGACACATGTTTATATGAACTTTTTTGATCACAAAGACCTAGGAAATCACCTCCTGCAGTTATGCCCTAAAGTCGTGAAACACCCTGTATATAAACTGAGAGTACGAACACTTACTTACTAAATGTTTATGGGGTTTGCTACCCACCTAATAACTGCATTACAAATTTTAATCACACATGTAATGGGCTGATGTATGATAGATTATAATGAGCAGTGATTGTTATGTAATCTTGTATATATGTAAAATGGCTTCGGTAGGTTTTTAACCATATGGGTTTTAGGTGTTGCTCCCTGAATATGGTGGTCAACCACCAAAGCATGATTGTATACATAGTGCAGTTCAAAAGTTTTAGAACTGATTTTTTTAAAAATCGAAGACATATACCTTTTTTTTTATTCAAAATAAGCTCCATTGGCATATATACAGGCTTTTGCACGGTTGTACAGTTTCTGAAAAGCTGCCGAAAATTCCTCTTTTTGGACCTTCTTTAATTCATCAGTTACGGCTTCTTGGATCTCAGCAACATCTACAAAGTGGAGTCCTTTTAACTTCTTTTTCAACTTGGGGAACAGAAAATAGTTTGGTGGAGATAAACCTGGAGAGTACGGTGGAGGGAGGGGTGATAAAGGGTTGTAACATTTTTTTGAGTAAAAAATTGGCAAACACTTGCAGCTTTATGGGCGGGTGCATTATCGTGCAACAGGAAAAAATCTCAAGAGCAGAACACAGCTGGACAAACCTGTTGAATGCACTTCAGGAGGTGATTCATTACTCCTTTATAAAATTCTACATTTAATGTTTTTCCCTCTGGTATGAATTCTTTGTGCACTACGCCTTAAGAGTTGAAAAAATTATCAACATGGTCTTGATACGGGACCTTTGGAATTTCACTTTCTTCAGCCGAGGGGATGTCTCACCAACCCATTCAGAACTCTCTTGCTTTGTTTCGGGGTCACAGGCAAAACACCAGGTTTCACCTCCCGTAATAATTTTGTTAAAAAAATTTTGTCTGCACTGGCCATCACGATAATGTCATGGCAAGATGTGATTCGATCTTCCCTTTGCTCAGGTGTCAAGGAGTGTGGAACAAAACATGCACAAATTTCTCTGGGTCCCAAATCCTCTTTCAGAATCTGAAGAATTACAGTCTTGGGGATGTTCAAAGATTCTGCTATCATTCTTGATGTGATTCGACAGTCATATTTGACCAAATCAGCAACAGCAGCAATGTTTACCTCAGTTTGAGTCGGTTTTGTATGGCCATCTTCTCGTCATCTTCTACCAGCTCCCTTCCATCTTGAAATCGTGGGTACTCCCTAAAAATGTTTTAACGGTTCAGAGCCTCATTCCCATAAGTCTTCTGCACGAATACTAGCGTTTCTGTCGCAGATAGACCGGCTTTGAAACAACATTTTATGGCAACTCTCTGTTCATTTCTGCCATCTATGATGGGCGGGTGGGCTGGCGGGCAGGCGAGCAGGGTGATAGATAGATAGATAGAGATAGATAGATAGATAGATAGATAGATAGATAGATAGATCGATGGGTGGATGGGTGGGTGGGTGGATAGATAGATAGATATAGATAGATAGATTTGCATTGGGTTTGAGCCCTTACTGTCCTGATGCACCTAGGTCTTATAGACGGGCGCTTTGTGCCCCGTAGTCAGATATCCGCTCAGGAGAGCTGTGTCCCTTTATCAAAGTTCCAGATGGCCCCCAGACTTAAAATCTTAATGTCCTCTGGGTCCAAGAAAGGAACCCAGATATACTATCCTTTTCCCTCAAAAAGTCCTGGAAAGCATATCCCGTCCAGGTTCCCCATTGGGACCCGTATGGAGAGAGATACCCACTTGCAGGGCATATTTATGTCTCTCTTGATATATCTCTTTTTATCTTTCCCTCAGATTCCCTGGTAAGGGAGCCCCCTCCATGTTCCCTAACAGGGTCGCCATGGACAGGGATACTCCATCACCAGAGCCACTGGTCTGTTCATTCATTCATTCATTTATTAATTCATGTATGTCTGCTGTAATCCCCAAAAAGAAACCCTCCTACATATGGGGAAAAACATAAGGTAAGTGTCCACGGAGCTCCACGTGGACAGAAGGCCTGCTTGCAATGGTGTGCGGCCTAGCTCCCCAAGGGTATCATTAATGACACTGCTATCTCTACCCCAGTGCCATGCTGCCTTCAGCACGATACCTTCCGCCTTGGCTTGGGTAGACCAGAGCCCTGTTAGCCAGCATGTGTCATAGTAATCCCAATCAGAGTATACCCTCCACAACTGTTACCGTCTCACATGTGACCCAGGGTAGAGTAGAGTATGAATCTACGAACTCGGTGTATGAACGGATGTTGATTGATAGTACTTAGTTAGTGGGTTTGCCGATAGATCGTTCTAGTTCTGCTATTTAAAAAAATCAGTCCTAAAACTTATGGATCGCACTGTGTATTTATTACATATACTATGTGTGTGTGTGTGTGTGTGTGTGTGTGTAAATCGTTGGTTTTTAATAATAAGAATCATATATTGCACACAGAAAAACACAGAAGCTTTAAAAGTCACTAGTAAGGAGATTGGTCTAGAAGTAAATGCTGAGAATGGTCATGTCTCATGACCAGCATGCAGGGCAGAATCATGATGTTACGGTAGGTTTTAAATCCTTTGGAACAGTTAAGATATTTGGAACAGCTGCAACAGTTCAAAGTTCCATTCATGAAGAAATTAAAAGAGGATTGAAGAAAGGGAAAGCTTGCTGTCACTCAGTGCAGAATCTTATGTCTTCCAGTTTGGTATCTGAAAATATAGAGATTCAGGTATACAGAACTGTAATTTGCCTGTTGTTTTGTATGGGTGTGAAAATTGGTTGCTTACATTGAGGGAGGAGTGTAGGCTGAGGGTGTTCAAGAATAGGGTGCTGAGGAGAATGTTTGGGCCTAAGAGGGGTGAGATAAGAGGGGAATGGAGAAGACTACAAAGAGGAGTTTTATGACCTATACTACTCATCACATGTTTTTCAGATGATCAAATCCAGAGGAATGAGATGGGCAGGTCATGTGGCACATTTGGGAGACTGGAGAGGTGTACACAGGGTTTTGGTGGGGAAAACCAAGGGAAAGAGATAATTTGGAAGACGTTTGTGTGGATGGTAGGATAATATTAAAATGTGTGTTTAAGAAGTGGTATTGAGTAATGAACTGAATTGATCTGGTTGAGGATATTGACAGGTGGCGAGCATTTGTGAATGTGGTAGCGAACCTTTGGGTTTTATAAAATGTGGGGAATTTTTTGACTAGCTGTGGACCTGTAAGTTTCTGAGGAAGGACTCTGCTCCATGGAGTTAGGTAGTTATATTGCATGGAATGAACAATATCAAGATTCTAAACATAATTTATTGGTGTGTAGGATTCAGGCTTACTACAATATAAATTTTCATTACGTTTATTGAAACTTGATGTCAATATCTAGATTCTCTTGACCCTTTAGGCTGTTTGCCAGTGGTTGGAACTTGCTGTGAAGGCCTTGCCCACACAAAACTCAGGAGGATCTATCACAGCCACACATAAACAGCTGATTGACTTCCACCAATCACTCACAAGGTAAGCACTTTGCAGTTACTAACATTGACTTCAGTTGTATTTGTTGGGTTGATTTTGTAAATGGCAAGGAATGCATATCCATAGCTGTGCAGTTCATTCCCATGATTTTGCAGCAGGCAGTTGGCTAAAACTAATTGCTGTCTATCATCGCTGACAAACAATTTCTCTGTGATATTTCTTACCTCATTGATATTCGTTGATTGCAGATGCAGCCATATCTTTGCACTGCTTGTCACACAATATCACGGTGTATGGATGCAGAAATTACAATCTATTCATTCATTCCATTGGCATGTGCAGAATGCAATGATTCCTTGCCGTTCTCAGGAGCTTCTTCCATTCCTCTCTTATGTACTTTTTTCTGCCACCCTTCTCCACCAACTATTCTTACATTCTCTCTCACCTCATCTTGCCATCTATTTCTTGGTTTACTTCTCAATCTTGTTGTTCACAAATTCATATAAAATACCCTTTTGGGAATTTTATTTTCTTCCATTCTCTGTACATGCCCAAACCAACGTAATCTATTTAACCTCATTGTCTCTATTATAGTAGGTTTTTTAACAATTGCATAAATTTCTTCATTGGTTAATATCCTCCAGTTTTCTTTTACATTGTCATATATTGGACCTAAAATTCTTCTATACACTTTTCTTTCAAAAATGTTCAGTTGCTTTCTATCTCTCTTGTTAGTGTCCCAGTTTCTGATGTATATGTTAACGTTTTGTCCGTTATTGTGTTCTTTAGTGTTAATTTGTTTCTTTGATATGTTTTTAGTTTTAAACAATTTTTGTAGCATAAAATGTTTTGTTAGCATTTTTTATTCTATCTTGCAAGTCTATTTTGTTGTTATCTTCATTAAGTATAACTCCTAAATATTTAAAGTTTTCCACTCTTTCAAATTTGTAGTTTTTTATTTTCAAACGTCCCAAAAAATTACAATTTCAGTATGTTTTTACATATTCACTACATTCGAGGTCTGACATTGGAGTTGTACATGTTAAAGATTCAGAGTGTTCTTGTTATCACTGCACTGAACAGAGACTTTTGTTATATAGAAAGCTTCCATTCACTGGGGATGTCCTGTGGCAGCTGTTGTACTCAGGACGGTCATAAAAGAAACACACTGTAGTTCAGTATGATGGCTGGATGACTGAGGAATTGTGGTTTGATTTTGGTATGGGGGCAGGAGATTTTTTGTGCTTATCCTTTATGGTAAGAGCAAGTATTATGCCATTTAAAAGAGGTAGGATTGTAGTTCTGAATTTTGAACCGTTACAGCATTAGATGTGGCATAGGAACACAAATTGTCTGAACTGAATGGTTGCAAGTGTTCCCAGGTGTAATATGTTGTTAATTTCTTTGTGATGTTCATGCTTGTTTAATGCCTGTTTGACATTCAGAGGACCGTGCATCATGACGTATTCTTATAATAAAACCAACTAGATTCACTAATATCTTAAATTTATTTTTGGAATTGGATTCTATATGATTTGGGCAGTATCTCTGTCCATCATCAGGAGTCCAGTACTGTACACACAGCAGTAAGTATATGTCGTACCGGTTATGCCGACTGTTTGGAGTTCCATCCTGATCCCATTTTTCTCTACTTACGGTGTTTCTTTCGGTCCCCTGGAGGTTGGTTACAAGGCAACAAGGGTTTTTGTTTCTGGTTGGTTAGAATATTTTGGTGGTCAGGGTATGTATTGGATTCTTTTTAATCTCGGTAAGGTTAATCAGTGGTTTCAATATAATAATTTAAATGTGTTTTGGGGGTTTTTTTTTTGTTATGTGGATCCCGCTAGCAAGCAGTCAGCAAACCTGTATGACATATACCTATTGCTGTGTGTACAGTGCTAGACACCTGATGATGGACAGAGATACTGTCTGAAACATGTGGAGTCCTATTCCAAAAAAAAAAATTTGAGAAATTAGTGCATCTCGTTGGTTTTATTATAAGAATTACTGCCTGTTTGTGAATATTTGAACTTTGCCCCATTTTTGAAGTACTTATCAGCTGTCTTTATGGAACGGTTTTGTCCTACATTCTGGTTACAGTACATTAACATGTATTTAGTTTTCTGTGTGATTTTTCTTAATCTACATCATTGCTAGCATCTCATTGAGCTTTTATGTTTTTGTCTGTTGTATTTAGGTTTCAATTAAAATATATTTCCTTCCTTGTGGTCTGTAGTGGTATGATTTCGAAGGGATTCGGTTTTGTGGCAAAGGGTCCAATTCTTGATGTTTATGATGATGATGATTAAAATATATTTTTGTTTCAGAGCGGAAGGATCGAAAGCCGTGACACATGCCCTGCGTGACTTTGCTCGCTTATTCCGCTGACAAGAAGAGATAGTGTGCAGCAGGAAAAGAACGTGAAATATTTCCGAGGAACTTCGTAAATAAAATTATTACAAAATAACAGAACTCTCCTGTAATGAGATATATACCTGAAGCAATGTACATCCTCTTGCAACTTGACTGTGTGTGAATGAGTGTATGTGTGTGTTTTCAGAGCAAAGAGTGAGAGTGTAAGAGGAGATTTAGACTTATGTACTAAGTCATAAGTGGCGAAGGAATATTATGTCGTATATTTCTTCATATTATAATTTAATGACAGAACTTGGAGATGCTTTTCTTTTCAGATACAACTGTAAAGAAATGTATACATAACTTTATTGTGCTTGAAGAGTTGGTGGAATGACTTTCAAGTTGTACAACTTTTTATACAATTGGCAAATTATGATTGACAACACGGTACCTGCAGGTTTTAAAAGTAACAAGCATTGTGAATTTAAGAACTTAATACTTTTATGACCCTATTCTTTTGTATTCCTTGTGGAATGTACAGTTTTTGATGATAATGGTATCATGGCTGTTGCAGAGTTTGAATGTGAGAATGGCTGATATATTATGTTTAAAGTAGGATTAATAATACCATAAGTGTCCTGGAATTACCGTATTGCGTCATACCTCTCTTGTTTTAATGTGATGATTTTATTGGATTTTCTGCAACTCGGAACCTTCTTTTATATCAGTTACTGCCATGTCCTGCAAGTGTCAGTACAGATACCTGACTTGAGTCTTTATCAGACCACCTTTAGCACTAAACTGGCTGTATCATATGTTTCCTCAGTCCTCTAATGTCACAGCTGTGAGCTTCCACAAAAGTTTTAAGTTAACTGTCAAAATTTTCACTTTTGGTATCCATCACTGCGTTATTCCTGACCTTAGCTTATGGCAGAAGTTTGTCAGTCTTGTCTAAGTTTTCTAGATGTTGCAGCACTAGAGTGCAATATCTGGAGAACCTGCGTTAGAAGAAGCTGTGGACCTGTTGCACAACAAACTACAGATGAATGAGAGTATACACCTGATTACTTGTATATGCATTGCCTGTCATTTTCTAAACTTTACTTTCATTTTAACTTTTCAATTGTCTTGACTGAACAGGTTTGTATGTTGGTAACACTGCTTTTGATAGGTGCTAGCTATGAATCTTGCTCAGGTTACCAATTGTCCTGAGAGTTTGTGATATTCCTTACCCTCAACATAACTTCCATAATGGTACAGTACTTCTGGTAGGAAATGACAGTGGCTTTTGTGATCATTTTTCTGTCTCATTTCACCCTTTACACTTGAAAAGAACCAGTCCACAATCTTGCTTCTGCCTTATCTGCTATGGTGCCAGACTTGCATAGTCGGTATAGTGACCAGCTACAGGTTGGACGGCCCCAGGTTGGAACTCCTAGGGTTCCAATCCCAATGGGGACAGAGATTTTTATTGTTTCCAAATCATCCAGACTGGCTGGGGGACCCATTTAGCTTCCTATTCAGTGGGTATCACTGTTCTTTCATGGGGGTAAAGCAGCCAGGGCTTGATGTCAACTTCTCACCTCGATCTGGTGCAGAGTTTGAGAATGATTGCAGCTATATTTCTGCTCCCTTATGGTGTGGACAGGGCAACCTTACCTCTTATTACCTTTTACCTCCTCTGTTATGATTCTACGTATTTGTTGTGTGAAGTGCATGGGGTTCTGTGATCTGTCTGTTAGTGCTGTGCTAAGTACCAGCAAGAGGTCTATGATGACAGTGTGTGAGACATTTCCATTCCATTTGTGCAGGAATTCAGTTTGTGCTCTAGTTACAGACGTCATTGCTATGGAGAGAAACTACACTTGTTCTAACAAGACAGGCAAAGTACGTGCAGCGTAACATTGAGGTGCATTCGTGGAACCATTGTTGCTGTGGAAAAGCAATAAGTGTTACATATGCTTAGTGTGTGTCTGTAGCTGTAGTAATCCAGCATGCACTGTGTTATGTTGTCATCTGTGGCCTGCCCTGCTCTACCATATTTTTCCACGTTATCTCATAAATGGCACGATTTTCTAAAAAAATTATTGAGCATAAAATGTGTGTTTTGATTTTCTCTATCCTTTTTGTCTGAAACATTTCTCACTCTAAGTAGAATTCAGTGGGCTATCATAAATGTGCATAGGTCTTCGTGTGAAGTATCCGTTAATCTTGTCGGACTTTAGTGACACTTGAATTTGCATGAATTCAGGCTTCCACCACGAAGTAGATGAGAACTGCATTCTTCTTGGTTGTTATGCAGGAGTAGCAGTAAGAATTAAGAATTATGACTACTTGCTGCATAATAACCCAGAAGAACTGTGTTCTTCTGGGTTATTACACGGTAGTAGTGGTAAGAATTAAGGATTATGACTACTTGCTGCATACTAACCAAGAAGAGTGCAGTTCTCAAGCTTGAATTTTCTTGACAGTTTATTGCAAAATACTCAGATTCAAAATTTTGTGAAAATCTGTTCAGAGGCAGCTGAGTTGTTTTGTATGGACAGATGGACAGGCATACAGACAGACAGACAGATAGGCTGGCAGGCAGGCATACATAACAAAGCTAATGAAAATGCCTAAAAAGCATGGCGTTTGTGAAGGGGAATTGAGCAATGGTCCCTACATTTCAGACAAAAGCTCCTAAAGCTTAACATGTTTAACTTACACTAAGCACAAGAGTCATACATTTTCCTTTAGTGAGTAAAGTGCCAACAAATTATCCAGAAATTTGTAGTAACCCTTTGAATCATGACATTTTATATGAATATTGTTTTAGAATTTAGTCTTTGCCCTAAATACTTTTTTTTACTTATGAAGAGCAACCAGTTAATGCTGATGAAAAGCACAGTAACCTTATTCTCAGAAAAGTATGCATCATATAAATAAACTCTGTGGGCAAACTGCAGTTAAAGCATGTGATATGATCACATGCAGTAACCACTCTGCTTTAAATGGTTTAGCTATAGGGTATTTTTTTTTTTTGACTGATAGGTTCCTGCCCAACTCTTCAGCAAGTTTTTTGTGAGACTTTCTAATGGTTATTAATACTGCAGTCGTTTATCTAGCTTCCACCATTGGCTCTTAAACCCCCCCCTCCCGCTGGACATGCAGCATACCACGCAATACTGACAGAGCTTTGGACTGTGTGTTGGGCCGGCGCTTATCGGTGCAGCAGGAAAAAGAAAACACCCTATAAGCAAGGATCGTACTTAGTCTGTTCCCACTCTTTATTAACCCTCTTACGTTAATTAAGAGTAGATTGAACTCATATTGCCTTCCACTGTTCGGCTTAAAATCTTTTGTCTGCCAGTTTGCTATCCAAAAAAATGTAGAGATTAAGATATACAGGACTATAATTTTGCCTGTCGTTTTGTATGGGTGTCACACTTTGTCTTTCATGTTGAGGAAGGAATACCGGCTGAGGGTGTTAGAGAATGCAAGATATTTGGGCCCAAGAGGGATAAAGTAACAGGCAACTAGAGAAAATTACAGACTGAGGAGCTTCAAGTTATATACTGCTCAGCGAACATTACTCAGGTGATCACACCGACCAGAATGAAATGGGCGGGCCGTGTGGCACGAATGGCGGGAGAGGAGAGAGGCATACAGGGTTTTGGTGGGGTAACCTGAAAGAAAGAGGCCATGTGGAAGACCTGGGTGTAGATGGGAGGATAATATTACAATGGATCTTCAAGAAGTGATATGTGGGCATGGACTGGATTGGTGTAGCTCAAGATAGGAACAAGCAGCCGGTTGTTGTAAGCGCTGTGATGAATCTGTGGATTGTACAAAAATGCGGATGAACATCATGAGTAGCTGTAGAATGACTGGCTTATCAAGAAAGACTCTGCTTCACAGTGTTAATAGTTGGTATCACGATAAACTAAAGTGTGTGGACGTATCACAGATATACAGTACGTAACATTGCACCAGCAACATTACAAAAAAAAATTATGGTGCAGTCCATTTAATGCGAATCACTACAGTTGTTTCTTACCAACAAATAAAACGGTGGTCAAAAAACACCCTATTTTGTTGTTGCTGCTCTTAGTAAATCGAAATTGATGAATGCTATGATTTTTTAAGGGTGTTTTAATTACCGTTTATGGTAGGCAGCTCTGGAGAGTACATACACAGTTATGGATAAAACACATGTATACAGTAGGGTCTCGTTTTACAACGGGGTTAACGTTCTCGAATATTAGGTTGTAAATCGAATCGTCATAAAACGAGTACTATTTAAACGGTTTAAATTGAGATAGGTTCATGGGCCAAATAAATTAGTCAAATAATTTTATAATTTACAATATTTATTTCCATTATGACATACAATTTTAATTTAATGAATTAGGTATATAGAAAATTACACAGATAATTGAAAAAATATCAATCAAATCACTTTATATTTTGCTGAAGAAGTCCCAAGCCGTGGTTCAGAAGACATCAAGAAAGAATGTAACGGCAACTGTTTTGATTTTTTCTTCTTTTCTGTCTTTTTGATGGACGTCATGGGTGGAAAAATGTAAATCAACTTGAACTGCACTAAAATAGAAAAAGAAGAAACACATGCGCTCCGGAAAAGAGCTAGAAGCGCACTGAGTACAGAAAGGACGCTTGAATTGCGACAGTGATGCACCACAAGTCGGGAGTGCTCGGTCCGACTCGACAAGTGGTCGTAAAAGTGAATCGTAAAACGAACCGTCGCAAAACGATACTCTACTGTACACTGTATGTGTTTGTGTTCTTGTGGATTGTCCTGTCACTGAATTGTCCTCTTTCTGCATTTTAAAACCAAACTGACCCAGCCATTAGACTCGATACATAAAACCATCGCACCGTTGGGCGTTTCCATGCAGCAAGTTATTCAATTTGACGTATTAGGTTGCCGTTTCATGGGATGCAGGTTTACATCTGCACACCCTGGCGGCCCTGATGTATGGTGCTCACTCTGTTCCTCACGGATAATTTGTCTTGCCGGATATACACCAGCCACGACTCTGCGGTCAGTCGAGCTGTAATCAGAATAGAGCAACGAGAAAGGGCGCTTCTACTTGTGAAAGTAACAACTCCATAAAAGATTTTCATCACTTTGAGTTTTGGTGAACTCAATTGAAAATACCAGCAGAGGTATCGGGGGGAATGATTACTAATGAGCCTTAATTATTGAACGGTGTAAGGTTCGTTTGACTAGGTTAATTGTACCGATAACTGCGCTGAGCTCGTTGGCTCAGCCATTGAAGCTTCAGGCTTCTGTTCTGGAGGTGCCTGGTTTGACTCTCGGCTGCGGCACGAACTATCCCGACCGAGGCTTAACGTGGTTACCCGCAGTTTCTCCAGCCAAACGTCTGACGGGCAGGACTACTTTATTTTGGGCCTCGACCGCTGTCTCCAACAATCTGTTCCAATCAATTACTCACTAAAATCCAATCTTGTAACGCAAAGTAGTCTTATCGAAAGAGTCGTTAAACAAACTTCAAATATTCATTTACAAAACCAACATACACGCAGCTAATATACATAACAAAATAGTTCTTTGTTTACTGCTACATGTTTCGGCTAAACTCAGCCATCCTCGTGGAGTCTATACACCAATATTCAAAACTCAGTACAACGTAATGCATTATATTAGTTGTACATATTATATCGTAGTTACTTGCGCAAGTAAATTTGGATGTATAAAATCGCATAAAATGCGGTTAACATTCTGTGTTTGCTGTAAAGTATAATTCAGCTGCAGGAATAACTACGATTAAATATGTATTAATATAGTCAAGTATTATATTTTAGTGATTTTTTTAATATTGGTCTATAGATTCTCTGAAGATGGCGAAGTTTAGCTGAAACATGTAGAAGTAAACAAAGAACTGCATGGTATATATGTTAGTTGTGGATATGTTGGTTTTGTAATTGAATAATTGAATCACTCTGCTGGAATAAATAACGTTAGGACTTAATATATCAGTATATCTCCCTGTACGTTATAGCTGCATGTGAGTCACGCCCTTGGTGTGAGTCACACCGAGGAGTACGAGGCGGGTGGCGTACTTGGGGAAGAAGAAAAAGAAACGCACATATAGTTTTGGTGAGTAGATGTGAAGAAAAGAGGGCACTTAGAAGATCTGTGATTGCTCGGCAGGATAATAGTAAAATGGATTTTACTGAGATGTGATGCGAGGTTGTGGACTGGAATTATCTGCCTCAGGATAAAGACGATCGGAGTGTTGTTGTGAATACGATGATGATACTACGGGTCTATAAAATAAGTGGCGTATCTTGACTGACTGAGGAACTACAAGCTTCCCAAGAAGAACTCTGTAGGTTGGATTTACTTAAATTTGTAATTTTAGAGATACGGTACGTGTGATCCGACCTTTCTTTTTTTATTTTAGTTACAAGGATATGTATTTGTGCAGGGCAGTGATTAGGTCATGATTATAGGTCTCTCTTAACTTTCGAAATAAAATTATTACAGTAACTAACAGGAGCAGGCACTATTTCTTGTTGGTCAGTGCTCTGTTGAGCCCTTGTATTCGCCGTAGAGCACAGAACTTACAAAACACTGATGTTACTTCTGACGTTAAAATTAGATATCCCTGCGTCACTCTCCCTGATGGAAAGTGACTGTTCCTACATTATATCAGGTTCTGTGTCACACACTAAATCGTCAACCTGAAAATAAAGTTAATTACAATTGGGCAATCTATAGACTATACATAGAATTAATTGCTTCTAACGTGGGGGTATATCTTACGGATATTCCCAGCAGTCATTGCGTGAGGAACGTCTGCCCTAGCTGTTCTTTTCTTTCCAACAGAAGACCATTATCCAATATCACTGACGTCAAGCATCTGCTCTTTCCCAGAGCTTCTGAATAAGCCATGTCAGTTTGAATTCTCTCAGTTGTGAAAGTAAGTACGTTTTCTTATAGTGGCGTAAATGAAGTGGATTTTACGTCTAATATTCACATTACCTCAACACTGGTATATGAAGAAGGAATTATTGATTCGTCGGAAATTTATTTACATTATGCTAAAAGAAAGTGACAATGTAACTTGATACTTTCTGTACAAACATGCTTTTGAAACGTTTTGTGATTTTTATATCTCTGCGTCCTTGATTTTTTTTTCAGACACAAATTCATTGTGGCGAAAGTAATTAGCACAGGGGTACGGGTTTAAAAAAGAAAGTAATATGATATATTTGTTACTTGCAGTTGGGTTGACACCCGGTGACAGTAGTACAGTACACATTTACACACAAACAATACACAGAACAACACAATGAAACAGAATACCCAGAACGGAACATACATAACAATAAGAATACCTGAAGAAACAAAAGAATACATAGATTAACAATAAGAATACGTAACGTAACAACAGTAAGAATACAGAACATAACAATACTGTATTTCATTAAATTATCACAGTATAAAATGATGTCTAATACAAGGAGTTTTTCTGAAACACACGTCACAAACGTAGGGAAGGTTTCTGTCGTCAGCCAACGGCTCAGTTACGTAAACACGAGTTCTTTAGCACTTCGTCTGTGAGTTATGACCCGTCTTACGTCGGTCCGAGAGGGATAAAGAAGATGCTGAAACCCGTCTACAGAGTGTTTGTTTACAAATCTCCTATTTCGGCCTTACAGATTACTATTTTGACAACAACAAATTGCAAAAGAATCTCGAAGTGTTGGTCTTGTTTTAACACACGGCGCTCTGCACTTCACGTTAAAAATTGTCTGATGCGTTCAAAAATTACAGTCATGCTTTAAATTAAGTAAAATTTGTCTTCTAATCTCTCTTGTATGAGTTATATTTAGCGAAAACAATACTTAAGAACGGGGGTTTTTAGTCCCTTTTTGCCACGGACTCCTTTCACAGTCCGGTGAGTCTTAAGGACTCCATCGCAGAGAAATGTATTTGAGTGCATGCAATAAAATACATAGATACAGGATCTATTACAAAGAAAACCAATTACGCTTAGATAAAGTTTTCAAAATATTTAAAAATAGCAAATATGTAATAATTTAATATACGAGGGAGAGTCAAATGAAAACTTAAAAGTGAGATAAAGAATATATATAATTATTTAAGGTTTTCATTTGACTCACCCTCTTATTTTGCCACGGACCGCTTTCGCATTCTGGCGAATCTTGCAGACTCCTCTTCAAAAAAATGTATTTGAGTGCATAAAATAAAATAAAATAAAATACATAGACATAGAATCTATTACGAAGGAAACCAGTAAGGCTTAGATAAAGTTTTCAAAATATTAAAGAATAGCAAATATGTAATGTCGTAATATATGTGCTTCTTGTTTAATTCAGTAACACAAAAACAAGACAATAAATTAATTTAAAAGATAAGCAAGTTGAAATTAAATTTCTTTTTTTAAAGTGATATTTCAGTGCGAAGGCACGTGTATCCTGGTTTCCCTTTCTTAGGCTGTAATAATTGTATCTAGTGAGATTTATTGCAGCTAACAAACATTTTTGGAGTATACAGGCCATTCATTGCAATGTGGGCTACATTCATTGTTGAATTAAAAGCTAAATGTCAGTTAATAGTTATTAGCAATTAAGTTCTATTTATTTTTGTCCGTTCAAGTTCACGGAGCCCTGAATCTATTCAAGTACCCCAGGTTAAGAAAGGCTGCTTTAGCACGATATCCTGCATACGATATCCGGCGAGAATAAATCAGGTGTTTTTTTCAGTCACGCAATTGGAGCGCCTCCGTCTGCCCGTAGTACCTGATATTTGTTGAAGATAAAAGTTCTACCGCCGATCCTAGTAACCGCGCGGTCTAAGAAATAGGTCTACGGCCGCTCGCTTGCTGAGATCGTGGGTTCGAATCCCACCGGGGGCATGGACGTTTGTCGTGAGTGTTGTGTGTTGTCAGGTAGAGGTCTCTGCGACGAGCTGATCACTCGTCCAGAGGAGTCCTACCGACTGTGGTGCGTCGCTGTGTGTGATCTAGAAAACCTTGTGACTGGTATCCGTGTAGCAGGCTGAAGCCCGCTACACGGATACCACCCTAACCCAGCCACACCGAAACTCAACACAAATCGAAACAAGAACACACGACCAATGTGGTGATACAATAGAAAAGTCGCAGGCTCCTGATGATGGATGTATTAAAGTCCGAAACATGTTGAGCATACAAGAAGTGAAACGAAACTTAATAACTAGTGACATCAAGTTGGCCTCTTATTCTTCGTCTATCACAATGATGCATGGTCCAATATACATAAGGGTTTTAAGATCTTTACAGGATTCAAAAGGAGCAATTTTAAGGATTACTTTTCGAGGCAGGGTAGGCTGAATGCGGAGAGTAATTCATGTCGACATTCATGATGTCAGTGTTCATATTTTATTTACTTTCTTACGCTTTTGTTCAGCACTTTAACTTTAAAATCACTACTTTTTAAAATTTGATTTCTAATTTTTAGGTTTACTGCTTATGGCGGGTTTACGCTGGATATCAAGACATTCAGGCGCTCACAACGAGCTATACTCCGAACCAGACAATTAACAATCACCCCATTTTACTCCTCTGTGTGCCAGTCGGCACAGATCTGCGCATGGCTCCCACAAAGTCTTCTCTTTTGTTTCCGATAAAATGGCTACATATGATGCAATATAAATAATAAATGTAGCGTGTTTGTCTGACATGACTAGTCGAGGTTGTTAAGGGAATTACATCGTGTCGAACATTGCAGTGCACTCTGGGTAACACTCTATTGTGTAGTACCGGGACATGAGTTCGAGACCCGGTATTGCCACTGTGGGGGAGGGGAAAACTGCATGTTGGAGCCACAAAAACAATAGCTGCTTTGACAACGAGTGGAAATGTAATCCAGTGGGGTTCGCAGAACTTTTTCTTTGAGCAAACAACATGCGAATTTTGCATCAACTCTTCACCGCAAGAGTGGTATAAGGTCTATCGAATTTTATTAAGAGATAAATATGCGAGGCTAAATGTAAGGTTGTCGTTAGTGTGCATTTCATGATGGGAAGTGAAGAATTGGAGGTACAGTATCTTCTATTTTTAACCTCAGAAATAAGGAGAGGCAAATGGTCAGCTTGAAGCTTAGGCCGCTTTACCCGTGAGGAAAGACGCCAAGGTAAATTTTGACTAGGGGACTGGGTGGGCCCTGTAGTCAGTCAGGATGTTTTGGAAAAGAGAGAAATATCTTGCTTTTGCCAGGAATCAAACCACGATTACTTGCTCATCCAATTACTATACCGAATAAGCGCTTCCTGCTTCCAACGCGATAAATGTGTGCAGTAACTAACCTTAATTTTATCTTCTACCCTGCTTCTTGGGGACCGCGGTGGCACAATGGTTAAGGTGCTGTGCTACAAATCGGAAGGTCGCTGGTTCGATCCCAGCTGGGGCCATTTGAATTCTTCATTGACATAAAGTCCTTCCGATCGCACTATGACCATAGGGTCGACTCAGCCTCTAACAGAAATGAGTGCCAGGAACATTTCCTGGGGGTAAAGGCGGCCGGTGCGTAAGGCTGAC
>Ga0123354_10007402_pt1 | contig 16521 bp, 15 predicted proteins | sample TergutLab28metaG_2_FD_97872 | JGI IMG/M metagenome (GOLD analysis project Ga0123354, IMG submission 97872) | Labiotermes labralis P4 segment gut microbial communities from Petit-Saut dam, French Guiana - Lab288 P4 | ecosystem: Host-associated > Arthropoda: Insects > Digestive system > Gut ...
CATCCGTTCTTTTTTGGAACATATTTTTGGCGAACAAATCGAATTGGGATTGGACTATCTACAAATCCTTTTTTGCCAACCTACTCAAATGCTGCCTATTCTGTTATTGGTTTCAAATGAACGGAATACAGGTAAAACGACTTTTTTGCGATTTCTAAAGATGATTTTCGGTAAGAATGCAACGTTCAATACCAATGAAGATTTCCGCAGTCAGTTCAATGCCGATTGGGCGCATCGCCTATTAGTTTTGGTCGATGAATTGCTTTTGAATAAAATGGAAGATACCGAGAAAATCAAAAATCTTTCGACTGCCGGCGATTACAAGATTGAGGCAAAAGGAAAAGACCGTAGAGAAATAGAGTTTTTTGCCAAATTTGTACTCTGTTCCAATAATGAGCGTAATCCGATTATCATCCCCAAAGAAGAAGTAAGGTTTTGGGTGAGAAAGATTAATCCGGTTGAAAACGACAATATTAATTTGCGTTATCAAATGGGGAAAGAGATTCCGTATTTTCTGTATTTTCTTCTCCATCGAACGCTTTCCACAAAAAACGAATCACGTATGTGGTTTAATCCGGCAATGCTCGAAACTCTGGCATTACAGAAAATCAAAAAATACAATTCAAACAAAATCGAAATGGAAATGGCGGCTTTTTGCAGGGATGTGATGGAACAGCTTCAAAAGGACAGTATTGTGTGCTGTCCCGCTGATTTTATGGATATTGTTCGTAACGTAGGACTGAAAGCCGACATTACGCAAGTCCGCAGTATTCTGAAAGACAGTTGGGGATTGCGAACAGAAAATAACAGCGATTATACCTTTTACAATATCGGGACGGACGGAGAATTATTCCCGATGAAAAGAAAAGGACGCTACTTTGAAATTAATCGGGGCGACATTGACAAAATTTTGTTGTAATGTTGTGTAATACTATTTAAAATTATGAATATCAATAAAATAAGTAACACAACAAATACCCAACAATAGCACAACAAAAAACAGGTTTGTTGGGAAAAACCGCAACAGATGAAAACTTTGTTGTGTGTTTGTTGTGTCTGTAACTTTCTTTTTCACTGTAAATTAACTCCATTTCACAACAAAACAACAAAAAATTAAACATCATGACTCTCGACGAAATAAAGCAGATAAATATCCGGGAGTATCTCGGACGAATGAATATCCATCCGGTAAAAGATTACAACTATTATGGTATGTATCATTGTCCGTACAGAGAAGACCATAATGCAAGTTTTAAAGTGGATTATCAAAGAAATCTATGGTATGATTTCGGCACAAATGAAGGTGGCTCATTTATTGATTTGTTGATGAAACTCAATAAATGTTCAATGCTGAAAGTTATTATAGAAGCAAATCCATACAACAGCATTTCTGTAAATCCATACGAAAGTACATCAGTACGACAAACGGATAACTTTTCTTTTCATCGGGATAAATCTTTTGACAACAAGCCTGCAATAACAATTCAAAATATCATCCCAATTACCCATCCGAAATTAATTGAATGGGTAGAGCAACGAAAAATTGATTTGAATTTGGCAAACTTATATTGCAGGGAAGTTCATTATTTAAATCAAAGCGGGAGATTCTTTTCGATTGGCTTCGGGAATGACAAAGGCGGATATGAATTGAGCAGTCCGACAGGTTTCAAAGGTTGTTTTCCGCCAAAGGACATTAAAACAATTCGGATCGACAGCGATGACTGCTTGATTTTTGAAGGTTTCTGGGATTTTCTTTCTTACCTTACCATCCAAAAGGTTGAAAAGACAAAACACGATGTAGTCATTCTTAATTCGGTAGCCAATATTGAAAAGTCAATGAGCTTTCTAAAAAAGCACGGAACTATTTACACCTATTTGGATAATGACGATGCCGGTCGAAAAGCAACCGAGTTAATCAAGTCTGCAAACTCAACTGTGTATAATCGTTCGACACAGTATGCAGAGTATAAAGATTTGAACGACTATCTCTGCGGTAAAAAACAGGTCGTAAAGTCGGAAGTTCAGAAGAAAAAAACAGGATTAAAAATACATTAATTCACAAAAACGAGACCTACGGGCGAAATCTTATTTTTTTAACGGAGCAAGTTTGTGTTTCGGTCAGACCGAAACCTTGCTCTGCGAGGCAAAACATCCCGCCGGTCTATATAAACAGTAAAAATTTGCAGGTATGAAAACGATAAAAATTCAAAATAAAAACGGTCGTCCGAAGAAGGATGAAGCCAACAAGAAGAAGTATAAACTGACCGTCAAAATGGAAACGCAGGAATATTTTTCGTTCAAGGCAAAAGTCCGTTTGGCAAGACTTAATCAGAGCGAATACATCCGCCGGAGCATTGTAAAAAGCGAAGTTAAGCAACGTTTAACCTCAGAACATCTGGGATATATCCGGCAAATCGCGGGCATGGCGAACAACATCAATCAAATTGCTCGCAAAGCTCATACAGCAGGATATGCAGAAGTCCATCCGGAATTGATGCAGTCAATAGCAGGTTTGGATAATCTGATTAAACGAATCGAAGAATGATAGCGAAGATTGTACAGGGATGCGGATTTAAGGGAGTAATCAACTATGTTTTGGATAAGGACAAAGCCCGATTGTTGTATGCAAATGGGGTACGGCTGAAAGACAAGGAGTCCATTGTCCGCAGTTTTATTACTCAAAGCAAAGCTAATCCGAACGTAACGAAACCGGTAGCTCATATTTCCTTAGATTTTTCGGTTCAGGACAAAGAACGATTGACCGATAAAGCTATGGTTGGTATCGCATTGGAATATCTTGAAAAAATGGGTTATAAAAACACGCAGTTTATTATAGCCCGGCATCACGATACTAAACATCCGCACATCCATCTGGTCATTAACCGGATTGACAATGACGGCAAGCGTATTTCCGACAAAAACGAAAAATTCAGAAGTACAAAAGTTTGCATGGAATTGACCAAGAAATACGGCTTATACATTGCCAAAGGAAAAGAGAACGTGAACCGGCACAGGCTGAAAGAACCGGACAAAACGAAATACGAGATTTACGATTCAATCAAAGAAGCATTACCCAAGAGCAGGAATTGGCAGGAACTGACGACGGAACTAAAGCGGCAGGGTATCGAAACAGATTTTCGTAAAAACGGAAATACAGACAAAATACAGGGAATCCGTTTCGGAAAAGGTGATTATACTTTCAACGGTTCACAAATAGACCGTTCACGCAGTTTCAGCAAAATTGATTTTCAATTGAAACAGAATGAAAAGGCTCAGAATTTTCATATTCAACAGGAACACAGCCATTCGCAAAACCAATCTTCTGTTTTGGAAAATGTCGGTTCGGCTCTGAGTGGACTGTTTGATATTCCACTAACAACAGGAGTAGATTACGACCCGGAAGAAGCAGAATTATTAAAACAGCATAAATACAAGAAGAAAAAGAAAACAGGACATCATTTTTAAACAATTAAATAATAATCAATTATGAGTACAATTAGTAATAAAATGGACTCCGCAGAAGTCTTTAGCATGTTTGAAAAAATTATTGAACGGTTAAACAAACAACCGGAAAAGCCGGCAGAACAGGTTAATCAATCTGTTTCAAAAGAGGAGATTGAGGAAATTGTACATGACAAAGTATCAGTTATGGCAACTTTTATCGAATCGAAAATCAAACAACAAACTGAAAATCAAACCAATGCAATAAATAAGAAATTGGATGCTTTGCCTATTTCGGGAAATGGTTCATTCCCTCAACCTAAGAAGATTGCATTTTTCGGTTTTGAGTTTTTGCGGACATCAGTAGTAATTTTTATTCTTTCACTGGTTGTTTTTTGGTCATTGGTGATGAATATCAAGCTGTTGGATAATTATAACGCATTAAAGACACAGAATAATCAGTTGATGGAGTATATTCAGCATCTGGGAAAAACGGAGAAAGAGAAAAATGGAAAAATGAAGTAATAGCTTATTTTTATTACTGTTAGATAATAAAATACAAAGCTAATTTTTTTCAAATTTTAAATTCACTTTCCATGAGTAATTATTTCAAATAATATTTTCTATCTTTGCAACGTTATTAATAACAAAATCAAAGATAAAATAAAGATAAGCATCATGGACAAAGAAAAGTTAGTTTGTAATAGTAAAGTAAAATACGAAAAGCCGAAAATCAAAATGATAAAGCCGATTTTCAGCAATTCTTTTACAACTACTTATGCAATTGCAGCCTCCCACAAAAAGTGAACTATGGCAAAGTATTTGGCAATTCCTCACTTAAATGAGGATATTGAATTGGAACAAGACGATGATATATTTTATTTATATCATCGTTTTAGTAATAAGGCGATTAGACTTGAAAATCAAGTCGCTGTTGATATTGTAAAAGGTATTGATAGCGTAAATTCGATTGATGATATAATCGAAATGATGATGCACAAATATCAAGTTTCGGTTTCGGAATTAGAAGGTGATGTAAATGAGTTGTTGTCATTTTTGCAAAAAGAAGATTTTGTTGGTTATTGACTTATGACTAAAGAACTGATACTTTATATAGTTTATGAATGCCCTTTATATGGATATGGAATGATATTTGACCAGAAGGGCGTATTCCAATACGCGATTGAACCTTCAGATGTGAAAAGCATAAAAAAAAATAAGTTGAACACATGTGTTATAATAGATTCTAAAGAGAAAACCTTGTTTGATGATAAAATTGACGAGAATGCTATTTTATTAATTTCTTCTTTTTTCGGACAATTATTTAGAGAAAACAGTTTGGCCATGGATAGTAAGCCATTTTTTGATGATATTTTTCCAAAAATAATTTCAGATTACGATTTTAATTCAAAACGAATATTAGACTATGGAAGCGGATATGATACATATTCAAATTATTTTCCCAATTCCGATTATCTGGGATATGATTTGAATAAGGGACTTAATTTTGATATTTTTTCAAATGAGAGTTATGATTATGTTTTATGTAACTTTGTATTAGAACATGTGCCGAATATAGAAAAAACTATTGCGCAAATCTCTACCAAGTTAAAGGCAAAAGGTCTGCTTTTTATTTTCATTCCTTCATTATCATTTTTTGAATTTATTAAATCGTATGTTCTAAAATTGAAAATGGAAATACCTATTTTCCATTTAAGAACGTTTGGGTTTAAAAATTTTCCGGGTTGCGTATCTTTTCATTATGTAAGAAAAACAATGGAACGATATAACATAAAGCAAAAAAAAGTTGCCGGCGTTTTCCAATTCAATAACAAAAATTATCAAGTCAAAATAAGTCCGGTTTGTTATTTTGGAAATCAAACTATAATAATTGGAGAAAAGATATGAGTAAGATTTCTGTGTTGGATTTTTGGACAAAATATTCGGAGAGCGCTATTCACTTTAGAAAACATCCTGAATTACCGTTAAAACTTAATCTGAATCTGTTTTTTAACAACTATTTCGGACGATTGTGTTTACACAATTTTGATATTGAAGATAAAAATCACGTTAAAACTATATGCAAGAATTGCATTCATATCAATCAAATTTCATTAGAGCATATATGCGATTCTCATATTGGCATACTTAAAGGGCAAGTAGAAAAGATTACTTCAACAAAGTATCAAGTGAAACGAATTTGGTATAATAATGTTTGTAATATAGAATTTAATGCAAAAGAAGAATGATATATTGTTGATTTTTCCACCTGTATGGATAACTGATGCTCCTTTCTTGAGCACTCCTACTCTATTGGCATTTCTTAAAAAAAATAATATAGATGCCGAACAAATAGATTTAAATGTTGAGTTTTGGAAATACTTATATTCATATCCTTTTGTACAAGATATTTATGAAAATTTAAAGAATAAATTCAATACGATAGAGAAACAAACTCTAAAGACCGATCAGGATATCACACTACTAAAAAAGATAGCTATTTTTGCTCAAATGTCCTCGGAACAATTCATTCATGAAATTCAAAAAAAAATAATTACGCAAAATATTTATTTAGAATTATTAGGGATATTCAGTGATTTCCACATAGACGAAACTGATACAGATGTAAGTAGATACCATGATATATTATTCAATAAAATATCACTAAGCAATTATGCTACTTCAGTAGAAAAGGTAAAAGAAATTGTTTGTTCAGACCATAATCCTTACATAGTTTTTTTTAACTCATTAATTGATGATATATTAAGTAAAACAAAAGATATTATTGGAATTTCCATTACTGCAATAAATCAAGTTATTCCGGCTTTTACTTTAGCCCATTTATTAAAAGAAAAAAATCCTGATTGCAAAATTGTTATTGGAGGCTCTTGGTGTTCATTGCTTGGAAAAGAGTTGGGTAACAAATTGAATGATTTTTCTTTCATTGACTATCTAATTGTAAATGAGGGTGAAATGCCTTTATTAAATTTACTCAATGCATTTAGAGATAAAAAAGACTATAATATAAAGGGAGTCTATTGTAAAAGGAATGAACAGATTTTTTACACACCGAATGATGAATCTATTCCTTTATCACAAGTACCTGAAGCAGATTTTACCGGATTAGACTTGAATTTTTATTCGGAAAGAGACACGTTGCCAATACAAAGCTCAAGAGGATGCTATTGGGGAAAGTGCCTCTTTTGTTCATACCCTGTGCTTGAACCAAAATACAAAATAAAAAATGCAGAACTGCTTATTGAAGAAGTCAAGCATTTGCAAAAAAAATATGGAACAAAGATTTTCAATTTTACAGATTCGTTAATTTCACCTTCTTACGCTGAGAAACTCAGTGATTTAATCCTGAAAAATAATATAGAAATAGAATGGATGATATTTGCGCGTTTTGAACCTAAGTTCACGAAAGAACTTTTATCAAAAATGAAAAAAAGTGGATGTTCCACAATTTTCTGGGGATTAGAAAGTGCGAACCTTAGGATATTAGAAGTAATCAAAAAAAATATTGATTTGAAAGACGTTGAAATAATTCTTCGTAATGCTACCAAACAAAAGATACACAATAGAGTATTGGTTATGTATAGACTTCCTACAGAGGGATATAACGAGGCTTATGAAACTATTATGTTCCTTAAAAAAAATATAAAATATATCCAGAGTTTTTCAAACAGTTTATATACTCCAGAAAAAAATACACCGGTAGAATCTTTTTTTGAAAAAAATAAAATAAATCTAAGTGAAAAACTTGAAAATGATTTAACATTTTCGTATCTTTGGGGCGGAAATATGGAAAAAGATGCGCTTGCCAAGATTTCTGATGAGTATAATAAGTTAGATAATTACTTACATACATCTTCAAATGGCACTTTCTTTTTTCATGACAAAAAAACAGGATTGTTACAATATGATTTATCATTGGATACGACTCAAATGAGTATTGTTAGTTATATTATTGAAAATGAGAATCAATGTGAAAGGATTTTTTATGAAATAACATAATATTGAAATGCTATGCAATTATATCACGGCACATATTTAAATACCGGTAAATTTACTATTCCAAAAGGGCTCTTGAATAATGCAAACTTCTTTAAATATTCTAAATTAAATGTCTATATTGTTGTTAAAAATGGTATTTTAACAAAAACACATGTTTTATCTGATGATATTCAAATAGTTATTACTCCATATCCATACGAAAAGTTAAAATTTATCTATTTCTTTGAATTATCAATGCCAAATGTAAAAGGTGCTACTGTGTTTTTTTTGGAAATATTTAAAAAAAATAATGTCAATATTCTTGATTGTAGAGGTGTAGATGAAGGAGAAAAACCAATAGGAAAAATGGAACTAATTGCTGAATTACAAAATAGTACAATAATTACTACAATCGAAGAAGAAATACGAAAAAGAGAGGGATGTGATATTAATCATATTCTTTTATTCGATGAACAATCAATTGTAATTGATAATTATGAACGCATTGCATCCATCAAATATTGTCCCCAAAAAATCAAATCATCAGATCTGATAATAAGAGATTACTCACTAACAATTCAATCTGATAGTAAAACAATAACATATAGAGATACCAATAAATGGAATAAATTAACAGACCGTATTAAAAATCTAACCAGTTGTTATTTAAGCATTATATCTTTTTCAGAAAGAAATCTTATTATAGTAAAATTTAAAAGTATTACAGAAAAAATCCTTCCTCTTTATGCCGAGTTTCGCAACAATGAAGAAGGGGTATTATACGATGTCATTAATTCACTATGGAAAGCAGGGGTAAATTTAAAATTGATAAATTCTATAATTTCCTATAACAGAGAAGAAGTAAATCAAATCACTTCTTGTAATATATTTTTTGATTATGCAAAATCTAGTCTTGACAAGGGATATAGTCGCGAGGATATAGAAGAAATCATAAAATCACAAACAAGAGAAGACGTTATTATTAAAATTCCTAATGAAAATTTCATACCGGGACCGGGATGGAATGGTATTGACTGCCTGACAGGAAAACCAGAGAGTGAAGCAACAGATAGCAACATGAAAGATTTGACTAATAAGGAAAATTCCATTAATAAGAGTAAAAATCAGAATACAGGTAGAACAAAGATGCCATAATAACATATAATAAAATGAAAACAGTTATTACTTTTATCATATCAGTATTTATTTCTTTGACTGTAGTGGCAGAGAATGATAATTATAGATCAAAGACCGATAGTATTTTTTGTGAATTACAAAAAATGCAAGCAGAAATAGATAGCATGAAATACAAGCAAGAAAAATTTGATTATCAAAAAAATTATTTTGTTCAAGCAATAGAATCACAAAATGGGATCTATGGTCATATAGCAACTTGGTCGGCAGGAATAATTTCCATATTAGTAATATTCATAGGATTATTTTTTAATAATAAATTCAAAGAAGAAACAAAAAATATTAGAACCGAAATAAGTAATCATTCAAAAGAATTTAATAATATAAAAATAGACAATCATTTACTTAGAGGAAATGTTAATTTTTTATATGCAAAAAATTTGAGTACAATGGACAATGCTGATAAATATGATCAACTACAATATTATTTTCGTGCTATGAAAGATTATTTTGAGTGTCAAGAATACAAAACATTAATCAGTATCGCAAATGACGAATCTACATCACTCATTAATAGCATGACAGACGAAGATTTTAAAGGAGAAGAAGGAAAAAGTAAGCAGGAATTACGCGATATTTTGTTTGAAATCTTAACAAAAGACAGAAATGAATGTAAAGATAATGAATTAAAGGATAAAATTTATCAATCCATTGATATTCTATATTCCAATAGTAAATTGATACATAATTAATTATATTTTTTATGGATAATAATAAAGAAGACTCATTAGTTTTTACAAGAAAAACTTCCGGCTTAGTTAAAGGCTTAAGTTGGAAAGACATTTTTATCCTTGTAATATCTGCACCTTCAGGTTCAGGCATATTGTATTATTCGGTATCTACGGCTTCAACCTACCCCGGAGGAAACGTTGGAGTCAGTTTCCTTATTGGGATGGCTATATTTTTGCCCATCATTTATTTAGCGGCATTAGGCTCGTACATGATACCTCGTTCAAGCAGCTTATATGTACTTATTAGCAGGTCGGTAAATCCCGCATTGGGTTTTTTGTCATCTGTTTTGTTTTTTATCGGATATACATTAAGCGTAGGTGTGGTTGCCTTTGTAGTTACCCGATTGTTAGGAGGGATTATTGCAAACTTTGGCGTAATAATTAGTTCCGACTTTTTTCAAAATGCAGGCGCTTTATTGCAAACCCCAATATGGAGCACTGTTGGCGGCTGTTTTCTCGTAATTCTTACATGGCTAATTGTGTTAAGAGGAATTATTGTGTTTAGAAATATCATGCGGATTTTATTCTATATCACTTTGATTGCAATAATTATCGCAATAGTATTATTTGCCGTAACAGAACCCTCTTCTGCGTCTGTAAGTTTTGATAAGATTTGGGGTAATGGAAAATTTGAACAGATAATGAATTTGGCAGCTCAAAATGGTTGGGTTCATTCTTCATTTTCATGGGAATCTACATTTGGTTTGTTATTAGTGGTTATGTTTTCGTATGGAGGATTGGAACTTGTCAGCTACGCCAGTGGCGAAACTACAAGACAGCAAAAGAGAAACGTTAGAGCTTATGTTTTAGCAGGGCTTGTATTAGGATTACTTTATTCCTCCATCTGCTTTGCAGTTAGTCATGCTTATGGAGATTTTATTGAAGCATACGATTATGCTTTTAATCATTGTAATGCTGCTTTGTCTGATATTATGATTCCGATTGCGCCTTCAATCCCATTTTATGTATCATCATTAATTTCAAATCCATGGATAGGATTAATCCTTTCTATTTGCATCTCTCTTTGGCTCATAACAACAATGATTCCTTATTTCTTCGCACCTTCCAGAATTATTTTTGCATTGGCTATGGATCGCATATTACCCGAATCACTTGCAGACGTTAGCGTGAAAACAGGAGCTCCGACAAAAGCATCTCATATTACTTTGTTATTGGGAATTTTAGGAGTATTATTCACATTGTTTAACGTACAAACGGTATTAGGAACAATACTGTTTTGCGCTCTTTTTGTGTATTGGCTCTACGGTTTGGGAGCAATTAATATTCCATATAAAAATCCTGATATCTATGAACAGTGTCCGATAAAGAAAACTTTTCTTAAAATACCTGTTATTTCTTGGATGGGTGGTCTTGTTTTTGCCATAGGTTGGTTTGTTATTATCGTATCTGTTAAGCAAATGACAGCTGATGTAATTATCGCTCTTTGTATTGTAATGGGATTATTATTACTTTATTTTTATAGGTCTCAAACTAAACTGCGGAAAATAGAATCAAAAGATATTTTTTCCCAATTGCCTCCGGAGTAAATATGCGGATATTATTTCTAAGTGATATTCATGGTTCATCCAAAGTATTTGAAAAATCAATTAACATTTCAAAAAAATATAATGTTGATGTTTTGATTATTTCCGGTGATTTAACGGGAAAAAATATACATCCAATAATTGTTGAAAATGAAAGATACACCTTTGAAATAGATGGCAATAAACGAACTGTTTCTGAATCGGAAATTGTTCAATATGAAACAAAACTCTCAGAGCAGGGACATTATTTTTTCCGTATTCCAAAAGAAGAGTTTGGTAATTTACGAGAAAGAGAAATTTTCGAGTTGTTGGACTTAAAAATTTTAGAAAGGTTAGACAATTGGTTAATAAGACTATCTCAACTTTCCAAACCTGAACGCATGAAAGTCATTGTAACTCCCGGAAATGATGATATATTAGAGGTTGATAATATTATAAAAAAGTATGAAAGTGAGGGTATTTTTTCCGGATTATCCACTCCTGTTAAAGTGGGAATAAATGAGATTATATCTTTAGATTATACAAATATTACCCCTTGGAAAACTTACAGGGAGTTGCCGGAAAAAGAATTGCAAAAATTAATCAACTCTAAAGTAAAATCTATTGAAAATATTAGTTTATCAATTTTCAATTTCCACTGTCCACCTTATAATACTAAATTGGATATTGCGCCAAATATTGACAGCAATTTCCATTATGTAATAAATCCGGGAGGTATTGAAAATAAACACGTTGGAAGTACTGCTGTAAGAAAAGCAATCGAACAATATCAACCGTTATTGTCCCTGCACGGTCACATTCATGAATCAGAAGGGTTTCATTATATTGGAAAGACTTTATCCATTAATCCCGGAAGCGCTTTTGAAACAGGATTGCTGAAAGCTTTCATGGTTGATATTACTAATGAAGGGTTTATTAAAGATTATCAATTCATATCCGAATGATTTCAATATATTATGCTAACTAACAATGATATAATATATAATTTAACAAAGAAAATTCTTTCAGATTGCAAAGCCAATTCGATTGATATTCGTTTATTTGGAAGCGTGGCTTTATTATTTTTGGAGTTTGAAAGAAATAAAAGCATCAATGGATTCTATAGAGGAATTGCAGATATAGACATTATTGTAAGACCGAATCACATAGAAGCATTGGAGAGTTATTTTATAAACCAAAACTATGAGGCAAATAGAAGAATAAAAATGCTTTACGGAAATCAGCGAAGAAGTTTTCGTTTAGAAAATGGAATATCTATTGATGTATTTATTGGCAATATTACACTTTGTCAAGATATTTCTATACTTGACAGGTTTGATTTAAGCTATCCGACAATACCTCCTGTAGACTTATTCCTTTCTAAAATTCAGAAAATAAAACTATCTGAGAAGGATATATCCGATATAAAGTTTATCCTTGATTACATGACTGATAGTGATTGTCAATATATTATTAAGTTGTCCTCAAAAGACTGGAACTGGTGGAAATCATTAACTACAAATATTTCGGAACTTCTGAAAAAAGATATCAATGAAAACAATAAGAAACGATTGAATAATCTTTTAATTGGCATTGACTCTTCTGATAAAACAATAAGTTGGAAGACTCGAAATATCATTGGGGGGAAGTGGTATAATGATGTTGAATGAAAAAATTATTTAAATATCGTATAAATGGGAACTTTCTTTACTATATCATCAATTGTTGGAAACTATTTAGGTCAATACCTTTTTAATAAAGGGTTTGATAAACTGTCCAATACACAAGAAGATTTTAAACAAGAATTAACAAAAGTCATTAATGAAAGTTTAGATGAGTATGAGAAATTATATCCTCAAAACGATATAGGAAAACAATATGCTTTCTATAAATCGCAAAAAATTATTTCTGAATTATTATATTACAGAGTAATGCACCCAGAGGATTATAATGTTGATACTTTGTTGCATGCTTTCGATACGGAAATAAATGTAATTCCACCAGAAAAGAGCCAAATAGAAAACTTTTATTCCATATTTTTGCAAAAAATCAATGCTAATGATAAATTAAAATCGCTTGAAATAAGACAAACTTTTGATAATGAAATTTTTAGAATATCTCAAAAGTTAGATGCATTACATCGCTATATCGAAAATATATTACTTACATTTAGTGGTGATTTGGAATTACAATGGAAAGATAGACTTGATACATATATTACAACTTTACAGCAATTCAAGCCACAAACCGCATTGTCGTTGCTTGAAGCATTAGAGCATAGTTTTACAACCAGTACTAAAAAACCTTCAAAGGAGTTTTGTTCTTTGATATCTTATCAGAAGGGAATATGTTATAGTTTTTTAGGCGAAAGAAATAAAATGTGCGAATGTTTTATAACTGCATACCAAAACAATCTTTCGGAAATTCGATTCGAGGAACAAGCAGCTTTATCGTATTTCAAAATAGGAGAAACAGCAAAAGCAAATGATTTAATCAATGATCTATTGTGTAAAAATGAATTTAACCCAATCGCTTGGTATATAAGATTCTTGAACAATACGACTTTGGATTTTAATACTATTCCTGAGTTTGTTCGTAAAAATGTACTATTCCAACAAATGTTATTTAATTACTTCAATGTAAAAGATCTTTATGATTACATTTTACAGATGAAAGCGTTATCAATGCTTCCCGATTCAAAAGATTACAGACCACAAGATGTAACAATAAATACTTTTGATGAGAATATATTTTATTCTAATGTATTCTTTTCAGACTATCTGCATGATTACTGTTTTATTTTTTATTACTTGAATGATGGAAATACTGAACTTTTGAAAACCTTGGATGAACTTTTAAGTAAATTAATTTCAGCAATCAACGGTTCTGAATTGGAAAAGAAATACAGTTCATTATTTTTTCTTCATGCTTATGTTCAATACATACTTACAAAGGACATAAAATATGTTTCTGAAATGAGAAGTTATTATCTGACATTAGAAAAGAAGAATTATATTTTCACTTTACTCTGTGCAAATGTTTTACAACTTGTTGATCAAACAGATTTTGCTATCGAAATCTTGAATAATCCTGAATTCAAGCAATCAGATATTTTTTTCTTAAAAGCCTATTGCTTTATAAAAAAGAATGATGCAATACAGTACAGAAAAGCCATTAAAGAATGGCTTACTGTTGTTGATGAAATAGATGAAAGAAAAATTGATAGTTATCTTGCTTCTGTTTTTACTCTAAAAGGCATTAGAGAAACCAACGATTTAAAGTTATCAGATTTTATCCAAAATGTAACTTTTGAAAATGAAGAACTGAAATCTTTGACGGAAACAATTGTAAATTCATTGATTAAAGAGACAATGGATACACAACAACTATCAACTTTAGATAAATTAATATTGAATATCCAACAACCAAAATTATTATTATATGTTGCAGATGCCTACTATTATTGCAAGATGTACGAACTTGCAATAGACTTATATAGAAAACATGTAGATAGAGACTTTGAAAATCGGGAGTTGTTTTTCTACATTAATTCATTGTATGCCACCAAAAAATACTCCGATGAGCTTTTTGAATTATTGGAAAAATGGCGATTGAATTTTTCATTCCAACCTGATTTATATAAAATAGAAGCAGATATGTGTAGCATTTTGCATAATTGGAATAGAGGTCTGCAGATTTGTAATCAATTTTTAAGCAACAAACCTAAAGATGAAAATTTCTTATCTTTAAAATTAAAATGTTTAGATTGTATAAATGAAGATTGGTGCGATACTGAAATCGAATCAATAGCAAAGATTTTTACAGATTATTCCTTTTCAATCATTCAAAACATACCAATAATAGCAACTATTTTAGTAAATCGCGGGCATTTTGTTGAAGGGCTTGACATTCTATATCGATATTCCGAAAACCAAGAAGTCCGTTCTGCTTATTTATTTGCAACAGTCATATATTCTCAAAAATCGCAAAATAAAGATATTCTGAAAGAGTATGATGAAATTGTTGAAGGTTGTTTTGTAAAGTATGAATATGATAACTCTATCCATTTTGTAGAAATGAACAAGAAAAAAACGGATGGTAATTTATATGATGAATTATTGGGACACAAAATTGGAGATATTATTTCCTTTAACCGTATGACAGGTAAAACCTATTTGATTAAGATATTGCGGATAATGGATAAATATCTTTGTTTACATGATAAGATATTAGAAGAAGCCAAACAGCCATTGTCCGGGTTGCCAATGGAACCCTTCAACTTTACAAGTACCGATCCAGAAGCAATGGTGCAGGATTTAATTACTCTTTTGGGACAGCGAGGCGACAAAGAAAAACAACGCATGGAATCTGTTATTAATGGCTACTATAATCGAACTTTATCTTTTTCAGAAGTCATAATACAAGCATTTAGAAACGATTATTTAGGTGGATATACAAGTTTAATTTATGATCATAGCGGTATTTCAATTATTCCATTACTAAATTACGAATCGTTAAAGCAACCTGCTAATAATCCAAATTATATCATTGATTTTTCCTCATTAGCAATACTTTATCAAATAGCAAGAGAGCACAACATTACCTTTCCACACAAATTTCTTATTTCCATATTTTTAGTTGAAATGATTAAGCAGGAAATAAGGAAAAATCAAATTGAACCAAAGTCAGAATTATCTGTTGTCGTAACAAGCGAAGGAATTACAAAATATCATATTCCTGAAAATCTGCAGCAAAATAACATTACTTATTTGAGTGGGCTTTTAAATTGGGTTCAAGAACATTGTGAATCAATCGTTTCTCCAAGAGTGATTGATTTCAGACGAAATCTTAATTCTAACTTTGAATATAACAATTTTTTAGATTATATTCTCAATACCATGTTGATTTTTGAAGATAAGCAAGGTATATTATTAACTGATGACTTGATATATTTTAAATATAAATTTGCTCCTATACAGTACTCTGTGAGTACAGAACAATATGTAAAAAACATTTTAGGAGACGAACATCCTGCGCTATTTGAATTTATCAAAAATAAATATAGGGGATTTACGCTGAATACAAAGCAATTAGTAGATGAATATAATAAAAAGATAAACTCCCAAAATAATTATTATACATATTGTTTGGAAAACCTTAGTATGAGAGTGGCTTTACCTTGTATTAAATTGGTAAAAGCAATAATTATATCCAAACTCTCTATTGAACAACAAGAAATAGAGATTAAAAATGTATTTGTAAATATGTTCAAGGATACCCCTCAAAGTGAAAGGTTAAAACAATACTTTGAAATGATGCTAAAAGTTGAATTCAACTATTTGTACGAAAAATCAAACTTTATCTTTAATTGTTTAAAAGAATCATATCAAATACTTGGATACTGACAAAACAAAATTTATGATATTTCATGAATATTTTTTGATTTGTGTGCAAATTGTGTATCCCTATCAATCAAAAAGGACTCACAACATCTTGTAAGTCCTTGATTTTAAGGTGGGCGTTGAGGGATTCGAACCCCCGACCCTCTGCTTGTAAGGCAGATGCTCTGAACCAGCTGAGCTAAACGCCCGTTAAAAAAGTGATGCAAAAGTAATACTTATTTTTGAATGTGCAAA
>Ga0123354_10007405_pt1 | contig 16517 bp, 13 predicted proteins | sample TergutLab28metaG_2_FD_97872 | JGI IMG/M metagenome (GOLD analysis project Ga0123354, IMG submission 97872) | Labiotermes labralis P4 segment gut microbial communities from Petit-Saut dam, French Guiana - Lab288 P4 | ecosystem: Host-associated > Arthropoda: Insects > Digestive system > Gut ...
CCAAATCAACCCGCGCCCCGAAGAAGAATAAGGCGACTTGACTAAAAGCCTCTCCCGACTTTGACCGATTCGCTGCTCTATCGCATCAATACCGGAAACAAACACAGGTAGAATTTCCGGTTCAATCCCGGGAATACAATCCAAAAGTCCGGCAAGGAGTTGTTGCGAAGCAAAACGGCTTCCCAAGAAACGAAACGCTTCTTTCCATTGAGGAATAACAAGGGAAAGATTCCATTGCTCATTCATTTTCTCAAAAAAATAAACGCTTTGCGGAGAGATTCCCCATAAATCAACCGTTGTCATTGCGGGCTTGACCCGCAATCCGCTACTCTCCTCAAAATCGGCGGAAGTCACCGGTTTTATCCGAAGGGTTAACGGTTCGCAGGAAAGGATAAAATCATCGGGCAAGGGCGTTTCCACAAAAACAAAATCCCCTTCGGAAGCATACCATGCCGGAAGAAACGCCAAATCGGTTTGCATTTTAGCGATAAGCGCCGGCGGGTGATAGTGTTTTGAAGCATTCAGAACAGCTATTTCATGACCCGGATTGAAATAATGAATCATACCGGTTTGAGTATTCTAAAAAAACCTGTCTCCCGATCAAAAGTAGCGCCGTTGCACTGAAAAAAATTCTCGATACTTCCGTTCAATCGCAATGCATCAGGAGCTCCTACGGTCATTCCGTTCTTCTTATCCATCAACCAAAGCGTATCCGCAATCTGCAACGCAAATTCCACATCGTGAGTAGAAAGGAAAATGGTTTTATTCTTGCGCCGGGTCAAATCAAGCAATAAAGACATAATTTCTACTTTACTTGGAAAATCGAGAAATGCTGTCGGTTCATCCAAATAGATAAGCGGGGTTTCTTGAGCTAAGGTTTTGGCAATCATTACTTTCTGCCACTCTCCATCACTTAGTGTCAAAATAAGTCGATCGGCTAATTCTTCTATCTTTATCCAAGAGATAACCGCTTTAACAACCGATTCGTCGATTGAATTCAATCGTCCCCAAAAGCCGGTATAAGGACTTCTTCCCAGTCCAACCAATTCGGTGACGGATAAATCGCCCACATTCGGCCTTTCCGTCAATACTACGCCGATAGTGCGGGCTAATTCACTGTCGGAATAAGTGTCGATTGCTTTTCCGAATATCCGGATTTCTCCTTTTAATTGGGATTGAAAACCGGAGAGTGTTCGTAATAACGTAGATTTCCCCACTCCGTTTGCTCCCAGCAAGCAGGTTAATTCACCGCTGAAAAGATCGGCGGAAAGATTTTCAATGAGTAGCTTGAAGTCGTTCTTTGTTTTGTAGCCGATTGTTAAATTACGGATTTCAACTGTTTTTTCTTTCATACGGTAGGCCGCAATGATCCACTAAATTTCCGGGTGGTGCGCGTAATTATTTTTTGAGTAGTTTTTCAATTTCGTTCATCATTGCGCGAAACGATTTATCAATGTCGATGAGGCCTTGAATAGTGCGGATAGCATGCAATACGGTCGCATGATCGCGTTTTCCTACAATGCTTCCAATATGGGCGTAAGAATAGTTGGTGTGTTTTTTACACAGAAACATGGCAATCTGACGCGCTTTAGCTATTTCTTGCTTACGGGATTGGGAATGGAGGTCCTTAATATCTATGTGAAAATAATCGGTCACCGTATTTTGTATTTTTTCCGGCGTAATAATCTTATTATCCAATGAAACAAATTTACTGATTACCTGGCGGGTCAATTCCCAATCGATATCCTTGTTAAAAATCAGGGAATGAGCTACCAAAGAGGTCACAATCCCTTCCAGGTCACGCACATGATCGGTAACATTTTCAGCAATGTAATTGATTATTTCTTCCGAAAGAGTCAGGCCGTCCTGTTTAATTTTATAGTGAAGAATTTGCTTTCTCAGTTCCAAATCCGGTTTATGCATCTCGGCGGTCATCCCGCATTTCATACGGGTAATCATTCGTTCTTCGAGCCCCTGCATTTCACCGGGGGCTTTATCGGACGTTAATACCAATTGCTTTCCCAATAAATGCAAATGATTAAATATATGAAAATAAGCGTTTTGAGTTTTTTCCTTTCCTGCAAATTCCTGAATATCATCAATAATTAAAACATCTACATTTTGATAGAAATTAACAAAATCGTTGAAAGTATTGTTTCTTGAAGCATCCGTAAATTGTACCTGAAATAAATGAGACGAGATATAAATCACTTTTTTCTCCGGATAAAGCTCCCGGATTCGGTTGCCGATTGCATGGCACAAATGTGTTTTTCCGACGCCGACGCTACCGTAAACATACAATGGATTAAATGTTTTACCAGGATCTCTGGCAATCGATTCACCGACGCCTCGCGCCAATATGTTACTCGCTCCTTCAAAAAAATTGTGAAAACCTAACCGCTCATTCAAATGAGGATCCCATTCTTGAGACGATATGAACGGATCCGGAGATTTGGTTATTGAAACGGCAGGCTGTTGCTTTCCTCCACTTGTTCCTCCTTCGCTGATGATTGTTGTATGCCCTTTTTTTTCATCTGAGTTATCAACGTATACCCTGTAATAAATAATTACATTTTTCCCGGTTAACCTGGTAAGGGTAGAATGAATCAAATGAGCATATTGTTCTTCTATGTATTCATAGAAAAAATGGGTGGGAACTTGAATTGTAAAATCATTCCCTTCATATTTAATGGGAACTATCGGACGAAACCAAGTACTGTATGCCTTATCATTAACATTGTCTTTGATGATTTCCAAACATTGATTCCATAAATTTTCTGACTCCACGATGAATATAGTATTATTAATTTGCCGAATGGATATATTAATCCTTTATTTTAAATGCAAATTTTAGGAAAAAAAATTAAATAAAAAAACACAATTTTACTTGTTTTTTTTATTTATTTATTAACGCTTGTTTTACAAATCATTAGAGCAATAAATATAATCTATTCATTTTCAGCATAATAAATAAATATTGATAAAATTCGACTTCTTGTTATGAACGATTTCATGAAATCGTTTATTTATCAGAACAAGCTCTTTTGATATATCAACTATTTTTATTCAACCTCGCTCGTTGTTTATATCAAATCTAAATAATTATATCCCGGATCTGTCGCAAATTATTTTTTACCGAAAACCGAAATATTAATATAACGTTTGGGATTCATTTTCACATCAAGAAATAAGTTGGATGCATTGGCAATCGTAGAATCTAAATGATCATACAGGGAACGGTCGTTAAGCAGTAATCCCAACGAATTGTCTTTGCTTTTTAATTGCGTCGTCAATTGTTCAAGATTTTGAAAAGTATTTTCAACATGATCCAACGTAGCTTTCATATCCGCCTGCCTGAGTTGGGAACTGACTCCCGTAAAGTCGGAAGTAATTTGATTTAAATGAGACACGATAGGAGGAATACTGTCTGATAAAAGCACATTTAATAGACGCGCCGATTGCTCCAGACTGGCAGTTGTCGCAGAAATATGTCCAAGCGATTGAGAAAGCGCCGGATTATTTACTAAGAGTTGAATCCCTTGTAAAATGGAATCCAAGCGAGGCAACATGGCTTCAAATTGAGGCAGTAAATTATCGGAAATCCTGTCCATAATCCCTTTTTCGGAAACGCCGTCAATGGTATCGCCTACTTGATAATACGTGCTGACATATTTATTAAGCACCAAATCCAGGTAGGCGCCGGAAGTTAATCCCGATTTGATTTCCGCATGCGAATCGGTTTCAATTCTCATCTTCTTGTCCAAACTGACTTGAACAATGATATACTTCTTGGTTTGAAAATCGTAGCTAATGTCTGTGACAATTCCGACTTTGAATCCGTTTACATAAACAGGCGAAGAGTTTTGAAGATCGCTTACGTCCGGCATTCGCACATAATAGAGGTTTGCCGGTTTAAAAATATTAGCGCCCTTCAAATAATTCAAACCGAAATAAAGAAGACCTAAGCTGATCAGCGTAATTAAACCAATTACAACTTCTTTACTAAAATATTTTTTCATCTGTTAATTATTATTTATAGGTATTTTTACTCCATTTTCAAAGGCGACAATAAATGCCCCCTTAAAATCTTTGGCGATTTTTTGCCGCAAATTATTGATTTCGTTCCAATCCGAAGATTCGCCGTAAGTATATTTATAATACTTCCCTTCAAGATAATAATCAGCTTTATACCCCTTTAAATCAGGGGATTTATCCGGTAGTTTTTTGAGGGAAGCCAAAATTTGTATTTTATAAATCCTGCCCGAAGAAACTTTCTTTTCCCGGTTTGCCGGGGTTGCGGCTACCTGCGCTTTTGCTTCCGGAAGCCGATTGGTGTCGGGAAGAACTTTCGCCGGTGGTTCAACCGGACTTTCGTTCGTCGAATTATTTTCCTTACGGTCGAATTCTCTTTTATATTCGGTAAAAGCATTACTAATGGCGCGAGCCAGATTTTTTTGCCCGGTTGCACTCAACAGGTAATTTTCCGACTCAGCATTACTTATATAATCCAGCTCAATTAAGATGCGAGGCATGGACGATTCCCTGAGAACCAAATATCCGGCTTGCTTGACGCCCCTGTCTTCCCTGTTAGCCGTATGAACCAGTTCCTGCTGAACCATTGCAGCGAAATCGAGACTTTGTTCGACGTAGAGATTCACCATAAACTCAAAAATAATAGACGATTCTGCTGAATTCGGATCATATCCTTCATATTTTTGACGATAATTATCCTCTAAGAGAATTACTGAATTCTCTCTTTTGGCCACTTCTAAATTTTCGGCAATACGGGTAACGCCAAAAACATATACTTCCGCTCCTTTAATATGAGACGTCCTATTACTCAACGCATTGGAATGAATTGAAATAAAAAGATTCGCGTTTGCTTTATTTGCAATATCCGCCCGTTCATCCAATCCGATAAAAACATCTTGATTGCGGGTGTATATAATTTTTACATCCGGATGTTCATCCGCAATATATTGACCTGTCAACTTAGCAACAGCCAAATTAATATTTTTTTCCTTTCCTTTTCTTCCAAGCGCTCCCGTATCTTTTCCTCCATGCCCCGGATCAATGACAAGCACAAACGTATTTGCCGATGCGGGGTATAAAAAGGTTATCCATAAAAATACGATTAGTATGTGATTTAGCTTTGCCAAAAAATTTATTTTTTGTTATTTGGGAGACAAATTTACATGATTATTTTTAAATATTCATAAAATATTGCGTTTATTGCAGGAATGCTACGGGATAAATTGCCTGAATCTTCGAATTCTTTTTATCTTTGTGGGCTTAATTGTTGTATGGCGCCAATAGAAATTATCAGAAAATATTACCAGGAAGGGACTGAACTATATGATGTTTTGCTTGAGCATGGTTTTTCAGTAGCAGATAAGTCATTATCTATTGCTCAAATGCATCCTGAAATGAATTTGGACAGGGCTTTTCTTCATGAAGCATCTATGCTACATGACATTGGTATCTTTATGACAGATGCTGAGGATATTTTTTGCCACGGCGAATTGCCCTACATTTGCCATGGCTATTTGGGTAGCGATTTGATGAAAGAAGAAGGATTTCCCCGCCATGCATTGGTTTGTGAACGTCATACGGGCACAGGCTTAAGCTTAGAAACTATTGTTAAGGAAAATCTTCCGCTTCCGAAACGGAATATGTTGCCGGAAAGTCTGGAAGAGCAACTCATTTGCTTTGTCGATAAATTTTTTTCGAAAACGCGTCCCCAAAAGGAAAAATCAATCGACAAGATTCGGAAAAGTCTTTCCAAACACGGAGAAGAGTCGGTGAAAAAATTTGATAATTGGTGTATGTTATTTTTAGGTTAAAAACAGCGACTAAATGGTAAAAGTACCACTTAATGTATGGATGATTTTGTTTCTCTTGCTTTTTACCGTACAAAAAACAAGATCACAGGATGTTGTTCCGGACGGGCAGCCGGTTGCTTCTGCCGATTCAATTGCTATCGGGGAAGCAGTGGGCGATTCAATATCCGTTCCAGCCGATTCCGTCAAGAAGAACGACCTCGACGCTCCTGTTTATATGACAGCAAAAGATTCCATGATAATGGATATGGACGGGGGTACTTTTCTTTATTTATATGGACAAGGTACAGCCAAATACAAAGATATTTCGTTGGACGCGGAAAAAATCAGAATGGATGCCGATAGCGGTAAACTCTATGCTACTTTCGGATTAGATTCGGTGGGAGCTAAATTTGGATTCCCTGATTTTAAAAACGGCGATCAGGAAACGGAGATGGAAGAACTCTGGTATGATTTCAAAACGAAAAAAATGTATACCCACAATGCAATTACCCAACAAGGCGAAGGCTATATTACAGCCGGAATTGCAAAAAAGATGGCGGACAATATCTTCTATATGGAAAACGGAAAATATACGACTTGCGATAATCACGAACATCCTCACTTTTATTTTAATCTGACAAAAGCAAAATTCACGCCTGGGAAAAGCACCGTAACCGGACCCGTTTATTTGGTTGTTGAAGATGTTCCTTTACCCATTGCGCTTCCTTTCGGTTATTTTCCGGCGCCCAAAGACTATGCTTCAGGTTTATTGATGCCAACCTTTGGAGATGAGATGGCGCGGGGATTTAATTTGCGGGATGGCGGTTATTATTTCGCCTTTAACGAATATGTCGACATGGCTCTTACGGGAGAAATATATACCAAAGGTTCGTGGGGTTTGACGGCTGTTTCGAACTACATAAAGAGATATAAGTATAGAGGAAGTTTTAATGCATCCTATTTGGTTACCATTATGGGGGATAAAGATTCAAAAGGGTTGCCTAATTCCGACTACAGCCAATCGCGGGATATGAAAATAACCTGGAACCACTCGCAGGATGCGAAAGCCAATCCTTACAGTACGTTTTCAGCTTCAATTGACTATACAACTTCTTCTTATAACAGAAATGATTACAACACTTCGTTGCAGAATATGACGCAAAACACGAAGGCATCATCGCTCAGCTATTCGTATCGATCGCCGACAATGCCGCTTTCAATCAGTGCATCGGCTTCTATCAATCAGATTTCTCGAGATTCAACTTTATCAGTCTCTCTTCCGGATGTAACTATTTCTTTAAGCACTATTTACCCGTTCAAACGGAAAGAACAGGTGGGTTCCGATCGTTGGTACGAAAAAATCTATTTTAGTTATACGGGAAATATTAAAAACAGTATTACCAATGTGAAGGAAAGTCAATTTTTAAAGCAAAATCTGATTAAAGATTGGAGAAACGGCATAAAACATTCCATTCCAATATCGGCTTCATTCAATTTACTTAAATATATAACGATAAGTACTTCTGCTACTTATAATGAAAATTGGTATTTTAGCCGTCAGGATTTCGGTTACGATTTGCAAAAAGCGACGATTGTTCCGATAGATACGACTTACGGGTTCTACCGGGCATACAGTTATAGCGGACAGGTTTCGCTAAATACCAAATTGTACGGAACATTCAAACCCTGGTCATTGTTTGGAAAGTGGACCAAAGGGGTAATAATTCGTCATGTGATAACTCCTTCCATCAGTTTCAGCGGAGCGCCGGATTTTTCCGACCCGAAATACGGAATGTATACCAATATTCAAATTCCCGGGGAGCCGACACCCACACGCCATTCAACTTTTCAGGATCAGTTGTTTTCTCCCCCTTCGCAAGGAAAAACAGGGGCGGTTAATTTTTCGTTAGATAATAATTTGGAAATGAAAACGCCTATCGCAGGGACTGATTCTACCCGTAAAATAAGTCTTATTGACGGATTAAGCTTGGGGATGTCTTACAACTTCCTGGCCGATTCTCTCAATTGGTCGAATTTAAGCGCCTCGATCCGCCTTAAGCTGTTTAAACAGCCATTAAACTTCAGCGGTCAATTCGACACCTATACTTATGATGAAAACGGGAACCGGATCAACATTCCGCGATGGAAAGCAGGAAAGGGAATCGGACGTTTTATGGGAACTTCCGCTTCATATCCGCTCACAATAAATAATGAAACCTTGAAAAAATTATTCAAAAAGGGCGGCGATAATTCCACTAAAACCGGAGGAACAAATGATTCGTTAACCAATCAAGACGATACGGATGAAACAGTTAATACGGATGAAAATAACGAAACCGGCGATACCGGAACAACAACCGCTCACAAATCGCTATTGGGATCTAAAAAGCAAGAAGGCGATTACGATCCCGACGGTTATCTTATTTTTTCAATCCCCTGGAGTTTATCCCTTAATTATTCCATCAGCTATGGATATGATGGACAACATTTTAATAAAATAACCCGTGAATATCCCTATAAAATCAGCCAGACGTTGGGTTTTAACGGGAATATTTCACCCACTAAAAATTGGAAGGTTACGTTTACCGCCAGTTATGATTTTGCTGTCAGAGGCATTGCTAATATGTATTGTTCCCTTTCCCGACAGATGCATTGCTGGTCGATGAGCGCTTCAATTGTGCCTTTCGGACCTCTTCAAAATTACAGCTTTACCATAGCAATTAATTCGTCCTTGCTACAAGACGTTAAATATCAACAAAGCAGCACCTCACGGGATGCGATGAATTGGGGAAATTAAATTAGTGGTTAGTGGTTAATGATTATAATCTAAAATATGAATGTAAAAATTGAACAGTCGTGGAAAGAGCGGTTGGCTCCCGAATTTGAGAAGTCTTATTTTCAAACGCTAACGGACTTTGTCAGGCAAGAATACGCCGCCCGCCCGATTTATCCCAAAGGAAGCCTGATTTTCAATGCCTTTGACAAAACGCCTTTTGACCGGATTAAAGTGGTTATTTTGGGACAAGACCCTTATCACGAGCCGGGACAAGCGCATGGATTGTGTTTCTCCGTCAACGACGGCATCGAGCTTCCGCCTTCGCTTCAAAATATTTACAAAGAATTGGAAAACGATTTAGGTATTCCGCCTAAGACTTCGGGAAATCTGGAACGATGGGCGGAACAAGGCGTTTTGTTGTTAAATGCTACCTTGACCGTTCGCGCACATCAAGCCGGTTCACACCAGCAAAAAGGATGGGAAGCGTTCACGGATGCCGTTATCCATCGTATCGCCGAAGAAAAGGAGCATGTTGTTTTTATCCTCTGGGGAGCATACGCTCAGAAAAAAGGGGAATTCATCGATCCTTTCAGACACCGGATTTTAAAATCGGCGCATCCATCCCCGCTTTCCGTTTATCGTGGGTTTTTCGGAAGTAAACCTTTCAGTAAAACCAATCAATACCTCATCCAAACCGGACAAACCCCGATTCAGTGGTGATGGAAAATAAGTACAGGTACATAAAAAAATAATTTCATCTCCTTATATACACGCTCTTTGGTTAAAAAATATGGATTTATTTAAAAATTTTCACATGGATTGAATCGTTGAATGAAATTTTTATTTAATTTTGTTCAATGATTCAATCTATTTTTTTTCATATTTAATTGAGCTGTATCGATGAAAACACGATTAATCCCTATTTTGATGATATTCACAAGTATTTCATGGAATAATGTTTTAAGTCAAAACATCAGTCTTGACTGGCAAATCGGTTATCACAAAACGGAAACCGGACAACCGGCCCGATGGGTTGAAGCCACTGTGCCCGGCGCCGTACAATTGGATGTAATGAAAGCCGAAAACTACAAACAACCCTGGTGGTATGCCGACAACGTTAAACAATTCGACTGGATGGAAGATGTGTGGTTTACTTACAAGACCAATTTCAAAAAGCCGGACTTAAGGAATGGAAATCGCTTATTCTTCTTTTCAAAAGGAATTGATTATCAGTTTAAAATTTATCTAAACCAACAATTGCTTTGGGAGCAGGAAGGCATGTTTACATACGTCAATGTCGACTTAACGGATTATTTACAGGATAATAACGAGTTGAAAATCGTTCTGCTGCCGGTTCCTAAATTAGGGTTTAAATATGAAGACGACCCTTCTTCCTATCGCAGTAATGCCCGGGAAAGCGCTAAACCTGCCGTGAGTTACGGATGGGACTGGCATCCGCGGTTAGTAACGCGGGGTATCTGGGATGATACTTATCTTGTGGTCAGAAAGCCGGTGCGTATTTCCGATGTATCGGTGGAATATGATTTAAATGATAAGCTGACTCACGCAAACGTGCGGGCTATTGTGAATGGAGTACAACTTCAGGGTAGTTATTTCAAATGGGTATTGAAGGATCCGCAGGGAAAAACTGTTTTGGAAAAACAGGAAAAACTGAACGGCGACCAACAGACAATCGAAGGCGGGTTGTCCGATATTCAACTTTGGTGGCCTAATGGCTACGGAACTCCTAATTTGTACGTCAACGAATTTATACTGTCCGATGCTAATAACAAGGTTTTGGAACAACAAACGAGCAGGACGGGTTTTCGTAAAATCAAAATGATCATGAATGAAGGAGCCTGGGAACAGGAAGGCGGTTTTCCAAAATCCAGAGCTTCCGCTCCTGCAAGCTTTGAAGTCAACAACCGTAGAATTTTCGCGAAAGGCACCAATTGGGTTCATCCCGAAGTGTTTGTAGGAACAATAACTCCGGAGCGTTACAAAGAACAAATAATGCTGGCAAAAAACGCTAATTTTAATATCTTTCGTGTATGGGGAGGCGGCATTGTCAATAAAGAATCCTTTTTCGACCTTTGCGATGAATCAGGCATCTTAGTATGGCAGGAATTTCCGCTCGCATGCAACAATTATCCGGACAATGCCAACTACTTGAAAATTTTGGAACAAGAAGCCCGTTCCATTATTCACAGGGTGAAAAAACACGCTTGCCTGGCTTTATGGTCTGGCGGCAACGAACTGTTTAACAGCTGGAGCGGAATGACGGAACAGTCTCTGGCATTGCGCCTTTTAAACAGTTTGTGTTATCAATTGGATCCGCATACTCCGTTTAACTATACCTCGCCTCTAAACGGTATGGGACATGGCCATTACGTTTTTTATGATATCCCAACCGATGAAGAAGTTTATCAATGGATGGGAAAAGCACACAATACGGCTTATACGGAATTTGGAGTTCCAAGTGTTGCAAACCTGGAGGTATTAAAAAGCTTCATTCCCGAAAACGAATTGTTTCCTCCGGAAAAAAATACGGTTTGGGAACTCCACCATGCTTATCGAGTATGGGGCGAAGAAGCTCATCTACATATTCCTGTCTTTGAGAAATATTTCGGGAAACCGGATTCGCTCGAAGAATTGGTGAAATACAATCAGTTGCTGCAATGCGAAGGAATAAAATTTATTTTTGAAGAGGCGCGCCGGCAAAAGCCTTTTTGCAGCATGGCTTTGAATTGGTGCTATCAGGAACCCTGGCCATCGGCGGCAAACCTTAGTCTCATCAACTGGCCGAACGTAATTAAACCGGCATATTATCATGTAGCGAACGCTTGCCGCCCGGTATTGGCAAGTCTCCGGATTCCGAAATTTGTGTGGAAAGAAGGCGAAAACTTCAGTTGCGACCTCTTTATGTTGAACGACACCTACGACAATTTGACGAACGGGCAAGTTAAAGTGTTTATGCAATACGACGGAACGGAAAAAGAATTGATGTCGTGGAATTGCCCCGGCGCCGATGGTTTTAAGAATATACAGGGTCCGTCGGTAAAAGCAACGATTCCACGCATGAAAACCAATTTGTTCTCAATACAGGTTCGCGTGGAAGGGAAACCTCAATATAATTCCACCTACATGCTCTTATTTTCAGGAGAAAATATTAAAAAGGTGTTCCCGCCGGAAGAATATTATCAAGGGAAAATATAAAAGGATTCATTTTTAGTTATTATCCGACTAAAATATTATTTCCAAAATATTTTTACAGGGCGGAAACGCAATGAAAAACAGCCTAATTATGAAATAGTTGCAGCCTTGCGTAACTGACCCCTCCAGCCTTGCCTAAGGCAACCCCTCTGCCTTGCCTAAGGCTGAGCCTCTGCCTTGCGCAAGGCAGAATTGTTGCCTTGTATAAGGCAAAACCGTTGCGTTATATAAGGCAAAGCCGTCCGGAATAGTAAGGCTGTCCTTAAGGGATTGAAAAACCCGTTAGGGTTGACATATTGGTAGAAAAATGAATATCCCAATCCATCCCATTCGATCCCGTACGGGATCGTAGAAGGAGGAGAAAATTGATTTTTTAATCAAAGTTGATTTAGTAACCGACTTTGGTTGCTAAACTTGACAGTGTGGTGAAAAAACCAGTCGACTCGAAAAGTAACTTTAATTTGAATTTGCTAAGGTTTGTTTTTGCCGATTTCAAAAATAGTATTATTTTTGCATTTGGAAAAAAGGTATATTAGCAGTAATATATGAACGAAGATTCGACATATTGGATTGAAATGGCCGATTACGATTTGGAAACAGCAAAAGCAATGCTTGTGTCAAAGCGTTATTTGTATGTTGGATTTATGTGTCATCAGGCGAGTGAGAAAATTATAAAAGCATATTACTGTTCGACAAAAGAAGATATTCCTCCTTACTCCCACAATTTGAAAAGTTTGGCAGAAAAATGCGAACTATTGCCTCTTTTCTCCGACGAGCAACTTGATTTTATTGAAGAGTTACTTCCCATGAATATTGAGGCAAGGTACCCAACTCATAAAGAGAAAATGTTCAAATTACTTTCGCATCAAAAGTGCGAGGAAATCATCAAACAAACAGAAGTATTATGCCAATGGATAAAACAACGGCTTTAGAGCATGCAAAACTTTATGCAGGACTTGTTTGCAAGGAAGTATCACCTTGCAGAGTCTTTTTGTTTGGATCGTTGGCAAACGGTAATTTCAATGCGAACAGTGATATTGACATTGCTGTAGTCAAAGATTTTTTAGATGACAACTATTGGGAATTAACTAAGAAACTTAATCGTCTTACACGGAATATAGACAATCGTATCGAACCTGTTCTGCTGCAACCCCGAGACAATCAAAGCGGGTTTTTATCAACTGTTTTAAAGTCAGGAATGGAGTTGTAAATTTGAACTCTTGAATGATTTTTCAAAATCATTGAGAGTAAAACAAAAAAGAATCCCATGAAATGTACAGAGTAAAGTAATCATCCTGTTTCATAATCTCTTATTTTATTATTGGTTTGTAGCAGTACCTCCGGTTCCGGGCGTATACACCGTTTCCTGTTATGCCTAATCGCTGCAAAATTAATAAAAAATTATTGTATTTACGGAATAAAAAAACCGTTAGGGTTGACATATTGGTAGAAAAATGAATATCCCAATCCATCCCTTTCGATCCCGTACGGGATCGTAGAAGGAGGAGCGTTACCCATTTTCTACCAATATCCGATTCCTACGGAATCTTTTCCTGATTCAGGTTGACTGTCTGTACCTCATTTTCACCTCATTTTATTAAACAAGACAACCTAAGTAGCAATGAATTACACATAAACATCTCCAACCTCATGACCTCATTGTTCGTTAAATTTATCGGAATTTTTCCAAAATTAATTGTATTTTTAGTCTGAAAAACAAGATTGCATCATGTCTTGTGTGTCGGAAAAATTGATTTTATAATCAAAGTTTTGACTTAAAAAAAAAAAAATCTATTTTTATGTATTATAATAAATTTATTTGTAACTTTGTGCGCATATACCCGCAAAGAGTATAGCTATTATTCACCTTTATATGGCAAATTTATGAAAAAGTTATTTTTTATCTTCTTATTAGGAATTACCCTGATTGGGTGTGAAAAAAAAGGAGGGGAAACTCAGGATACGATACCGATAAATTTGGCGAAAAACTATATTTCACGTTTTGTTGATTGTGCATATATTCATGTAGAAACTTACGAGAATTATTTGTTTCTTGGATTTGACGTAGAAAAGCCCCGATTTTTTATTCGGGCTTTTGCTGATAACGATACCACTAATTCGTATAAAAACATGTATAATGGTTTGTATTTTGATAGTCATATCGTTAAAACAGGATATTGGGATGGTCGTAGCTTGGATGATCCATATTATAATGAAAAGAGGAGAATTTATTATGAGTATATCAATCAAATTGGCGATACCTGTTTTAACAGGATGCTTCCGGGAGGACTTTCACCTGTATGTGATGCGATAACTGTGCCGCTCCGGTCAATATCGATTACTTGCGATAAAGATATTAATTCCGACTTTCCGGCAGGCTCCGAATTGAACAGCTTGTTCACAGTTGTATTTGATGATTTATACGCAACAATAAAAAATAGCTATAAAACGGTAGAAGGAAGTTATCCTCAACCGAAAAGCACTCCTGAATGGGAATATGATGTGGACCATTCTTATTTTAAGGAAAAACTTTCGGCAGTCGATTTTCCCCGACACCCCTTCATTTGGAATACATGGCTATGCATATTAGATACGGTTCCCAACAAAACCGGCGAATATACTTTTCACGTGAAAGTAACGCAGATAAACGGGAATGAAATGGAATCAACATCGGTTCCAATTACAATTAAGGGCATAGTGGACTGAAAAAGCTAAATATTATGTTTACAAACAGTAATTTTAAAATAGCTATAATTAGCGTTATAGCTATTTTATTTGCAGATATTGCTAATGCCCAGACAGAGCCGGCAGATAAAAAAAATAGGATTGGCGTTCATTTTGCATTTGGAGGTGGCGGTTACTATGCTCCCGATTTGTTTAGCTCGCTGGATTACAACACGAAGTATTATTACAGCATAGGACTTGATTATTTGAGAGTATTGAAACCAAATCGCTGGGATTTTTGTACCGGTATTGAATATACGGATAATCAAATGATGGTAACACCGGATTATAAGGATTTATATTGGATAGGACAAAACTCTTATAAATCGCATCTTACATTGGTAACAATTCCCGCTCAAATAAAATATCACCTATGGAAAATTTTTTATCTTAACGGAGGCGTGTTCTTCAACCTGTTAAGCAAAGAGTGTGCTGAGGAATATAACTATTCCGATAATATTGCCATGCTGTTAGGATGTGGTTTGGGAATCGGGGTAGAGTATGAGATTCCTGGTTCAGGCTTAATACTGTCTTTGAATCCTTATTTCCGGTGGAACGGAATAGGAAGATTAGGAAGTTTTCAATCCGACCAAGTGAAGGGTTATGATTTTTTGCAAGGAGGGGCTAATGCAGGGATAGCGTATAAATTCTGAATGAGTTATAAATATCTTATCTTTAACTACTCATTCCCTGTCACCAATATAGGATCAATATAAAACTTGAGGAATTAAAGAATCCGGAACGGATTCGATAGGGGTAGCCCGATGTGAAACATCGGGTTAATGGAATATATGAGGCGTCCAAAGCGGCGAAGCCCCGATATATTTTTGTTTCATGCCGAACCAATCAAATTAATATTTTTCGTCAAAATCTATGCTTTTACGAAATAAAAAACCCGTTAGGGTTCACATATTGGTAGAAAAATGAATATCCATTCATCCCATTCGATCCCGTACGGGATCGTAGAAGGAGGAGCATTACCCATTTTCTACCATCGAGTAGACTGTCCTGCCGATTTCTCGGCAGGGAGAGCCTCTCACACCACTGTACGTACGGGTCTCGTATACAGCGGGTCGTTAGGATATGGAGTGATAGAATCGTAAACTGTGGTCATCGCCTGATAACCGCGTCGTTCAAGCTTCGAAATCGTGATTGTCCTTTTTAATATGGGACTGCGGGCGGTAGCCCAACCTCCCATGCGGGTATGACTCCACAAACGAGCGATTTCAGGTTTTATTCCCATACGAATCAGACTTTTACACCTGCGTTTCGGTTTCTTCCAATAGTGCCAAATGCAGCACCGTATGCGACCTGCGTACCCATGAATCCAAATCTTTGAGATACCAGCGTATATGGGCTAATTTGCCGTTCAGTTGGATGGGAGCACGAAGCTATTGACGTATCAAGATATAGCTCTTTCCGCTGTTTATCTAACCCTTTTTCACATACCTTGTTTATCATTTCTTTTTTCTCTATGATTGCATCCTGTGGCTCTCCACTTGCAGGGACAGCAACAAACCGACTTTTTGGAAATCATCGAGGACAGACATGCAAAGCGCTCAACAATAATTGCAAGTCAACTCCCTGTCGCCAGCTGGTTTGACGTCATCGGGGAAGCGGTAATCGCGGATGCGATTCTTGACCGAATCGTACATGCTTCACATCGTTTTGAATTAAAAGGATATGACAACTCTCACGTTATGTAAAGATTTCCAAAACATAAAACTTTAACACCTGAAATCCAACATTTCACAATGCTTTACATAAAAAAGGTGAGAGTTTAAGAAAAAACTGTAATTTTGTCAGCCTGTTTGGATGGTCATGTAACAAAAAAGTGGGCGGGTATCGCCGAAATCGGCAATATCCGCATCTTGAACAGATATCCTCTGAAAAAGGCGCCAATTTTCCTGAACTTCATGTTCATATAATGAATATACAAGGATGGCTGAGGGGAATACATCATCATTGTTCAAAAGAGCACC
>Ga0123354_10007409_pt1 | contig 16515 bp, 6 predicted proteins | sample TergutLab28metaG_2_FD_97872 | JGI IMG/M metagenome (GOLD analysis project Ga0123354, IMG submission 97872) | Labiotermes labralis P4 segment gut microbial communities from Petit-Saut dam, French Guiana - Lab288 P4 | ecosystem: Host-associated > Arthropoda: Insects > Digestive system > Gut ...
ATACTGTTGCTTCTGGTTGGATTTTTATTAACATTCCAGCCAAATCTCGGCGCAGTTCCCGAGTACCCTGTGTAAAACCACGTGCCAACAAACGAATACGGTGGATGACGCGCCGTGCCGAACGCTTTCACGTATATTCTGCGGTGATAAAGTTCATATTCGCACCAGTATGGCCTTCATATCATAGTGCTTGGACATACTTATACACCGTAACACATGCCGACTGTTCTTGGGCTCTGGAATGCCAATGTCCCTGTACACAAGGCAGTAGAGGTATAGCTCCACTCCTTCCTAAATTCGGTACAATATTGACAAGAAAGGTCAGGTACACGCCCAAGCCGTTCTACCCCGCAGAAATAGCCCCCTCACCCCCTCAATAGGAGGCTGAGTGGGCTTCAGAGCCGGTCTGGGCGTTCTGGAAAAGAGAGAACTCTCTTACCCCTAACAGGATTTGAATCTCGGCACCCCACTTGTGCAGCCCCGTTATCAGTCACTCAATACACCGATCGGGTAATCCCGACTTCCTGCCAACACAAATATTGACATTTGACAGTTCAACTGCTTCAGAACCACATGGTTCCCAGTTAAAGGTCTAGCAGCAGAAAGTACAGTTACATTAAAGGTCTAGCAGCAGAAACTACAGTTACATTAAAGGTCTAGCAGCAGAAAGTACAGTTACATTAAAGGTCTAGCAGCAGAAACTACAGTTACATTAAAGGTCTAGCAGGAGAAAGCTCTGCATGAACCAAATGACAAAACCACGACATCCAACCAACAATGACGACAGTCATCCTCGGACCTCCCGCTCCCAAACTTGCCAACTACACAAATAAGCAGCATTATCTCCATTCTCCTTCTGACACGGACAGATAAACTGTTTTTGAATCATCCACACACAGCACCGTCCGGTTGACAACACAATCAACGGCTTGCTTGGCGTACCTCATCAAGATCATTCTATCTGAAACGCTGTCCGCTTTGAAGTTTAGTGTGCAACGATGCAAAGAGAATCTTAAACCCAGTGGTCACTACATGTACCAACAGCTTTTAACATTCATAAAACTCTGCATTATACCCCATAACACACGTATGTTTTGTGTGGATCTCAGAACAAACAGCGATTATTTCCCAGTAAAGCATTAACTGACTGGTTTGTATACCCGCGAGAGAGAATGTGTTTACTGCGCGGTACGGACTGGGTCTTTAGCTCGGGCTCATTTTAGTCTTCAAAATGTCAAATTGCTCACTTCGACATTTTCTGATAAGCCCTTCTTATCATGAAAGGCTTTTGAAAAGACACCTTGATAAAATAATTCCATACAACACCGACAAATCAATCTCCTAATTTACGTAATATTTTCTTTGTTTTATTCTTATTCTCCTCTGCCTGCCAACATTTTCCATAATGTCCTCTTCCAAATCAGTGCTAATTCCTCACAATATGTATACTGACACCAACGACATTGGCAGTCGTGAAGCCTTCGCGGATAGAAGCCAATGCGTTTCATCGGCTTTCGGTCAAGAAATGAAGATTTCCCGACGCTGCCACCTTCAGGGTAAACTAATTTGGGGGTCACTGGAGGGATTGGTCGCGGGTCTAACCAGCGTGATACGTAACTCCAGTAGCGTACGGGAATAAACCAGGTTATCTGAGGACCTGGGGGAGCTGAACTCATGAAGCCAGCATGTGACTTGGAAAGAGCGAGACTGGGGAATACCTTTACCGGACTCACAGTCCTGCATTTAATGGAATGATGAACGGACGAAGGTTCCGCAACGAAACACCCACGAGGCATCGATAATGGGACTCCTACTGATTTATGGGACCGCGGTAGTACAGTGGTTAAGGTGCTGTGCTACAATCGGAAGTTCGCTGGTTCGATCCCAGCTTGTGTCACTGGAATTTTTCATTGACATAAAATCCTTCCGATCGCATTATACAGAAATAAGTACCACGAGCATTTCCTGGGGGTTAAGGCGGCCGGTGCGTAAGGCTGACGTCATGAAATCTGGGAACCTTAACTTCCTGGAACCCTCTGGGTCACTCCAGGCCTGTAACGAGACTGCTGTACCTTTAGTGATTTCTGGGAAGCAGTTCCAAACAACAGCCACACCTCCAAAGAAATGTACAATTGACCTGTATTCGGGAGGTTCCCGGTTCGAAACTCGGCCGGGATACCTGTTACGCTACTTGTGGATTGCGTGCTTTTCCCGAGGTCCTTAGTTCCGACTATCAGGTGCTTTAATTTGGCCATGGCCGTATCCTTCCAAATGCCTTACTCTTCACTCACGATTAATTCCACCATTCCGAGATAGTGTAACATCGTAAAATAAAGCATAAATAAGATACATATATATACAGGGTGGCGCAAAACTCACTTGACACTCGCTGTTTAACATGTAGCCGCTACTGCCTTTGCGGCACTGTATATATACCATCGTTACAGTTATTAACAACTTGTACCAGATTTATCCTTCTCACAGCAGCGGGTCTTCTGGGATGTGAAGCCGTGTTGTCGACGTTTCGACAGATTTTTGTGCCTTCGACATCCAACATACCGGTTTTCTTGTGTTACTTATTGCTTATACCTTAAGACTTAATGTAAGCAATGAGACAGAAAATGTCTTGCGTCATTTCAAGCTTCCGCCGCGATGCAGATGAGATTTGTGCTCTTGTGGGATTTACGCAGCGTAGAATGGTAATGTCTTACCGACGTTTCGGTACGACCTATCCGTCCCATCTTCAAGGGTGAAGAAATCCAAGAATCCTTTTTCTTGGGTTTGTTGACCCTTGTAGATGGGACTGATTGTCCCGAAACGTCGGTAAGGAATTACCACTCCACGCTGCGCAATATCTCAGAAGAGTGCACATCTTAAAGCCTTTGTCGTCACTTCTTGGTCACCTTCGAGCTGTCGTCATCAATGGACGTGAATGACGCGGCAAGTGGCGTACCGTTAGCCTTCACGTGTGCTGCAGCACTGCGTCAGTCGCTTCGCCTATCGGCAAACCTGACAGGTCGTTCATCTCTCTGGACCGGAAGCGAAAAGGTCTAGAATAGTGGGAGCCATGTCCTACCTTCGCTCCCTACACCACGAAATGACCCTGTATGGCGTTCCGGGTACAGACCTAATGGGTTCGATGCTAGACTTGGACATTTCATAAACCGAATTCAATTGTTAAATGCTATACGGATATCCAATGTTAATACAGGGTGTTCAGTTTATCGCGTTTCTGAGCACGGCAGTTGTCAAGAAAGATGCAGGCTTTCAGTGCAATGCTCCGGGACACAATAAAAGAAACACCCTACACTTTAGACAGTATTAGAAAGGTCCAAAGGCAGAGTCTTCACGAGGCAGTTGAAAACGCTGGGAAAAATAAAACTGAAAATTTTTCTTACGTGTTTCTAGGCGAATTGCTATCCAGTAGTCCCGTTATCAAACTGGTCACTACAGCCCCTTAAAGGCTCACGGCACGTCAAACATTCACCCTCTCAATTAAGTCCACACGAAAAGAAACTTCAGTAAGCACCATCGACACTGAGGCAGTTGCAGTGTGTAGCCAGGATATGAATTGCCGCAAGTGAGCAACCAGAAAACCAGTGCTTGCTGCTAGAGGGCGCAATGCTGTTGCTTAAGACGCACACAAAAAACAGCAGACTGGTCTGTGTAAAGGAGTCGACGTGTGCTTCATGACGGGTAGAAACAGCAGTTTTAACAATACAGATCAATTCACTGCAGGCTTCTTATACAGACCTCCCACGCTTATCAAAATTTCGAAATAAGGCTGCCTTCCTAATAAAAAAAATAAAAATTAAGCCGACGTGCTCAACCTCTTTCCTCTCTTGCCTACTGCCAACAGTTCACTTCCCATTACCTCAACCTTCTTCACTTTCGCAGCACTTTGCCTTGCCTCCGGCCTACCTATATCAGAAGGACGAGCGGGTACTGACTGATAACCTTCACAGCTGTTACTTTTCTGCCTCCTACCCCGTAAGACATGTAAGATCTCTCATCACACTCCTTATTTCTTCGTATTTGGACTCCGGTTAATGCATCAGAGGGTTAATTAGCATACAGGTATTAACGAAATGTCTATTTTCACTTGCAGTGTAAACACGCATAATTAAACAATACAACAGGTAAGTTTAGTCGGGTGACCTTAACACACTACTTCGAGAGGGGAGGCACTAGCTTAGGTAGGGGATAATATTAAAGTGAATTATTGAGATGATAACGTGAAGGGAGGGCTAACTCGGTTCAGGACAGTTTCTAATGGCGTTGGCAGAGATAACTTTACCTTTACAAACTGTACATAGTAACAACCGTGGGTATAGCTCAGGTGATATAGTAACTAGGCTACGTGCTGGAATCACGGCACAGGCAAGATATTTTTCACTTCTCTAAACGCTCAGACCGCATCTAGGGCCCACCCAACCTCCTATACAATTTGTACCGGGGGATCTTTCCCTAGGAGTAAACAGGCCGGGGCGTAAGGCTGCCCACTCATCCCCATCTAATTCCAAGGCTAAGAATGAGTGGCGCTATTCCTCCACTCCCTCTACATGCCTTTATGGAGTGTACAGGCACAACTTCTTGCTCGTCAATAAGGTCTGTCAGGCAAGACTATTCCATGAGTCTGTTTCATTGCATTTCAAGTGCGAAAGAGCCGAACGCGTAAACACGCCTCTCAATATGTCACCTTGTTTTCGTTACCACGCAGACGACATTCGCCAAAACAAGACGTCGTCTGCTTAACAGTAAGCACAAAATCACACAAAAGCCGTGACTTCTACCCGCGCGAGCTACACGGCTCGCTTCAGGCAGCACATCTGCACGGCCGCAGCACCTTCGACCTACCAGTTTGTCTGCAGACTCGCACAAGAATTCTGAATTGCTACGCCTTCTCTGTAGGGAAGTGGCAAAACAGGGAACCAAAAATTTAACTTGTGCCACTTTTCTGCCAAATGTTCGACACGGCCACAACGTTGCCAGTAACTCAGCAGTACAAACAACCGGTCACAAGATAAGCTTGCTAATCAGGCACCCGCTACCTGAACGCTCTCTAGACGTTGCGAAGTGCGAAATAGCGCACTGCAGCTAGTACACACAAGTGACCTCAACGCTCAGCTGTTGCACATAATGGGTTACGAAACCGTGCTGCACCAACGTTCTGGTGGAACATGCTGCCTCCGTCTTCAGGGCAGAATTTCAGCAAGTGGTAAGTTGTATACACCCGTGTGCACGCAAGGAAATGCGAGTACTGGGGTAGCCAATCAGAACGTAGGATAAAAAACGACGGGGACCAGACGGGCCAATTTGAAACAATATGTGTACGTGAGTCAAAAAGGTAAAGGTAAAGGTAAAGCAATCCCACTATAGGCCTGGAAAGGCCCAGAGGGTTCCAGGAGGTTGAGGCTCCCAGATTTCAAGACAATCTGCACATGAAGGTGGCAAGCTTGTCAGCCCTACGCACCGGCCGCCTTTACCCCCCAGGAAATATTCCTGGTACTCATTTCTGTTAGAAGCTGAGTCAACCCCAGGGCCACAGTGCTGCCTGAAAGATTATGCCAATAAAAAACTCCAGTGACACCATCGGGAATCAAACCCGCGACCTTTCGGCTTGTAGCGCGGTGCCTCAACCAACTGCGCCACCGCGTTCCCCACGTCAGTCAAATGAAAACCTTAAAAAAATCACATCCAGATTTATTGCAGGTAGGTTCGGTACGGCTTTGTCCAAAAACCATAACACTTTCGTAAAACCCAAATTCAACATAGTTCTTCATAAAGTGTGTCCAAAACGATCAGTACGCGGTGTCTTCCGCGCCTGCGCCAAGCCACGCAAAAGACTCCGACAAGAACGCCTGTACGACGGATGTCACTGGAACAGGTCGACAACATACAGTATGTATATCACATCAGCGGGTCTCCAGTGTCATTATTTTATCTGACAAATATCGTTTGTCACGTCCCGCCGCTCTTCCGCCGCGAGTGTGGGCGGTAGGCTGAGCGCGCTGGGCTCGTACGACGAGAAAGCATGAACTGACAAATGACATATGTCACATAAAATGCGGGACCTGCAGCAGATGCAGCCAATCCGACGCACTGACCCACACGTCACGACAGGGGATCGGCAATATTTGAATTTACCGGTCACTGAATGTTCACTGTCCATGCTGGCCTGTACAACATGGCCCTAGTTTCGATCCGTGTCTATACCTGCCTTCACTTCTGGCTGGCCCGATGCATCACGTAGGTGACTTTCTTAATCAATCTCAGGATGTCAAGTGTGGGGAGTTGGTGAGTCAGAACAACAAAATAAGGAAACTGCAGCATACACACATAGTAATGCGAGCACTATGCATCACCAATAGCCATGGCCAACGCACATAATGGCAGCAGGTGAAAGCAAAACTGCTCCTGTCCTTAGTTAAACACTACGTAATCAAGACATGTGGGAGGTCAAGGCAAAGATCCACGCACTCTTAGCTCCAACACGAGATTGGTCAGCATCATGTTCCGGCTGTTTTAATCATGGTAAAAGTCTTCCGTGTCCATTAGAGGTTGAGTTGACAGTAGGAGAGATGAACACAAAGACACACTACCGTCTGACACAGACCAACATCAGATGATGTTTTCACAACGTTTCAGTTCCTGCCATACGAGCTAACACACACACACATCACATTAAACGGGACAAGAAAGACGTCAAGAGAAAATTAACACTGTATTAACCTGTATACTGCACACACTAGCGCTAGAGGCTAAATTCTGCTTATTCTGTACAGCGACTTGTTCCAAAGCGCACACTCATACAACCGATCACACGCAACCACACGTGGCCATTCACGTACCTGATACGCACAATCACACTGGCCCAGTAAAGGTAAAAGAAACTTATCACTGTGCTTCATTAAGCACCGTGCCGTAAGGCATACGAAGTGACGGAGGTTTAGCTCCATGAATTCCTAACCTGCGTGTTACATGCCGTTAACCGGCCACTTTAACCCGGAGCAACAAACCCTGTGCCCTTTTCTTCCCCATAACTCCCAGACCAGCTGTGGGGCCCACCCAGCCACCTATTCAGAGGGACCGGGTTCTTTCAGGGGGTAAAGCGGCCGGGGCATGAAGCTGACAACTCACCTCCATTCAGTGCAGACGTTAAGAAAGGTTTCACGGCATGTACCGGGACGACCATGACTTTACCCTTTTTATTCTTCGAGCAGGACGCAGGGTGGGCCCAACAGGCGGTTTCGACAGTTTGAGAAACATAAACCTTCTGCCCTTACCGGTTCATATCGCGTGGCGCTGCAACCCTGCGGATCGAAACACGTCAGAGGCCGCCAAATGTGTGGTCACGAATACGACACAGTGGCGCGGGTCCATTGCAGTGGCAGCAGCCTACACGTTTCATTCTACTGCTCTAAAATGTCTCAGAACCCATTCGATAAAATGCATTTAAAACACAAATCTACTGATAAAGAAAAGTGTTTTATGTCAAGAAAATAAATTTCCTATGAATATGAGCAATAAAACATTTTGTACGTCGATTTTCAGAACACACCGGCGACACACAACTGTAAATACATTACTGTTACAATTTACTTCCAATAAAACATTTAAACAAGAAAGGCAATGTACGTATAACGTAGCATTGTTGCGCGTTCGTGCAACCATTGTTGCAGTGGAAAGGCAATAGGTGTTATATATTATGAGTGTGTGTCTGTAGCCGTAGGTATTCTACACAGCATTATAATATCTTGGCCTGCGTAAACATGACACGTCACACTGCCAAACAGAAATAGAACATATTAACCTAATTTCTTTCGCACCAAACAAAATTAAACCTACGTAGCTTACATCATTCTATTTGTAACCGAGGCACTGTGCGGCACTTTGCAAATCCTGATGCTGATAGCAAGACGATTAGCGCACCGACTGTTGGAAACAGAAAGAATACACTGCATGGCGTGCGATAACAATGCGAACAGCATAACACGCATGATTATGATTGTTACCGGAAGAAACGCCAACGAAGACGCTACTAACGACGAGTGTTTCAATCCAGTAACTTAACAGCGCATTTTAAAAGAAAATTGTAACTATCCTAGTTCGCATTACTTTACAAGCCCAGCATTTGTGCATTACTTAAAATGTCAGTTCCTACCTCACACAGATCACTGTCACTACATAAAATTTCGTTTTGAAAAGGCCAACAAACGCACTTCAGTGTACGAATGTAATTTTATTGCACAGTGGTCAGCAACATGTTTCGGCCACTCGGGTGGTTTTCTTCAGGGTGGCGAAAACAAGGATTACAGCTACAGTGTGTCCGAATGAATCCACAATTTAAAAAATCATGTAATTTTTTATTAAATTAACGGTTAAAACAGTATAATAATAATAATAATAATAATAAAAGTAAGTATAAAATATTATGAGATAAAAACTTGCTGTACGCGGAGTACAGCGCTGTGGACGGTGTGCCAGAAGATACATACAGTGAAATGTGATCCACCGTGGTGAGCTACGACATAAAGAGCACAGCGAACCACTCCAAACTCTTCCGAGTGGTTCAATGTGCCGAAACATGTCGATGGTAACGATTTAATACAAAGTACATTTAGATACTCCAGTGCATTTGTTGGTCTTTATGCACCGAACATGCAACAAACATCACTGTCTGTGTTACACGACCCACATGTTAATGCTGTTTAAGGAAACAGCATTTATTCTTAGGATAACAAAAAACCTCAAGAAGAATGTAGAAAAATGCAGAATCTCTAACTGAATATTGAAATAGGTTTATTTGGAACGGGTTAATTTTAACCTTTCATTCTTCGTAACGTTGTCACGGACCGCCTAAAATTGCAACTACCGTTCAATTGCTACACAAAACATAACCACCAAATCCGAAAAAATTTTACACACACACACACACCTTTTTCTTCAAGACAAGACTATTTCGTACACTCAACACAATTTCTAACACCAGCACCCCCACACAGAAACTTTCGGCACCGTGCAACTTTGCCGCAAGCAGGCAGCCAGCCACACAGTGGCAGGCAGTCTGCCCTGTCACACAACACTGTAACACGCACAAGTCTTGACCCGGAGGGGCACACCTGATAACTGATGCCAACCCTCTAGGTGACGACGACAAACTCACATGATTTTAACCACCGCAGTTCAGTTAAGTTTCAGAACAGCGCCCCTGCCGGTCAGCGCAACTCAGCGCCAACGCTACCGGACGGTTCTCTACGCATACTGCATGGTGTGCCGTAGACCTACTCCGCTGTTGGAGGGGAGTGCGTCCTGCAGTCAACCGCAAGCGCGAAGGGGGCCGAGCTAGCTCGACAAGCGCACTACTACAGCGGATGGCTCTGGTGTCATTACGAGCAGTACAATGCTCCCCTACTGTATTTTCCACCTCGCCAGTTCAGAAGTTTTGCGCACGTGTCTTGTACTTCCCCCCCCCCCATGAGCACACCACGCCATAACCACTACAGACACTCATCCGCATGCAAATACATATCTTTTCAGAAAATAACAGTAACATGAGCACCTGTATATTACGTCATCACAGGTCTGACTGTATTAATAACGTCAGCGTCTTATTTGTATTCAGAAGGGACGTCGTTCGAGTCGAGTCCTGACTACGATCTCGCATCTCATTCGACGCTAATGAAACATCTGCAAGCAGAATGAGCGTCATCCTATAACACGTGAAACAGCCTATGAAACGGAAGAGTTAATAACGAAATATCTTTGGATATGCCGTCGTCTAGTCTGGTATAGGAAGCGTAATGAAAGCTAAGAGGATGAAGGGGGCGTGGCGAGTCACACGTGTGGGCAAACAGAAATGCACACGGAGATTTGGCGGCGAAATTATGAAGGAGAATGCCTGGACTGGACAACCCTGGCGTACACGAGAGATGAAACTGAAATCATCATACAGCGTTGCATATTACCAACTATTTTTAATTGTTAAAGGGTATTGTTGTCGGTGTCGATTGTTGTCACTAATGAGGGCGTTGAAGAGGTAGCACGAAAGGGCGAAGACTTGGATTAAACTGGCTCAGCAGAGGGACAAGTGGTGGGTTATTGAGAATGCGGTAATGAAACTTCGGGTTCCACCAAAGGCAGCGAATTTCTTGACTGGTTGAGGAACTGTCAGCTTCTCAACAAGGACTCCGCCCCATAAAGATGCCAGTGTGCTACAGAATACTGACGTCAGTGACAAACCTGCTGCCTATCCTTTAAGATGAAGGCTGCAGGTTCCTCTGAAACGTCGGTATTTATACACCAGACTACACGACGGAATGCCCAAGACGACAGCAACCTGTGAGGAACAGCAATAGCCTACCGGCAATCATAAGAAACCCACAAACACATTAAGTCGGCTAAACGCACATTTCAATGTTAAAGCACCCTGCAGCTACCGGTATTGGCAAGAGTGAAAACACAAGATTTCAGGCGTCCGCCTCGATGCAGTTGAGGTAGTCGTTCTTCTGGGCTGTTAAGCAGCGTATGTTGGTACTTTCTAGCCGACGTTTCGGTAAAGGGTATCGGTAACATCCGACAGGCTGTCCCGAAACAGCGATAAACAGCCAATGTGTGCCGCGTTACAACACAGACTACCAGTACCGGGTTAGGGACTTCTACCATGCTCCTGTGAAGCATGTGACCCGCAATACACAGGTGCCGAAGAAGTTGCCGTCCATCTACGGCGTAGACCAGCAGCCGAAGCACCCAGACTTGCTCTACGGCGCTCTCTCCTCCTACCCCGTACGTACCGGAGGCGTTGTCACCGCAGCCGTCAAGAATGCGTGGAGCTGTGCCTGCAGGACTCACATAACTTCATGGCGCCGTGCGTGATCAGCTACAGGGATAACTTTCACCATAACATTCCTGCTAAAAAATAATGAGTTGTACTTATGCTTAATTACCATGTTGAGTAGACGTAGGGAAAGTGGAGGTCTACCTCCAGACATTCTTCACCTCTGCATTAAGTGGAGGGGATTGGTCGGGTTAACAGCCCGGCAACTCTAACCCCTGAATCTACCGGATAAAGTTGAATTTATGCCCTTACCGTCAATCGATCCATTGCTCGTTGCGACACCCCTACAAACCTCATTCACTTTACCTCTTACAGATAAACAACAGCAATATGACACTAATAACATGCATGTGGAGACAGCACCCATCTACAGATCTATGTGACATCACAACCTAAAAGATACATCTTCATATTAGCAGCCATAAGGACCTAGAATCTCAAAGGAATACAAAATTACGATCGAACTGTACTACTTCCTTCCAATCCGACGTACAACAGTGTGTTTCTTTTATTGCAGTACGGAGCACCGCTGTTGTCACGGCAGCTCTCGGCGGATGCACGCCTTCTATGGGATATGGCTGCCGTGATCGGGGACACGAAAAAAAAAAAAAAGATTCAGTCTGTCTTACACCGTACCTTCTGACTGAACTCTTACAATTTCGTGACTGAATCTCGCACTGCGTCTATCGAATTTCTTTGAGGGTCCCGATTACTACCTTACCTCGTACGAAAATACAAGAAAATAAAGCAGTAGTGGCAGCGTATGCGCCGTAGTCCGCGCTTCAAATTTATGTCGCGCCACTCACATTTCGTCGCATTTATGTGTCGCGCCACGCACTTATCACTGCATTCATGTGTCGCGTCACTCACGTTTGGCCGCATTCATGTGTCGCGCCACATAAGCATCACCCAATTCATGTGTCGCGCCACTCAAGCTTCGCGGCGTTCATGTGCCACGCCACACACGTTTCGCCGCATTCATGTGTCATCCTATGACGGCAGACTAGAAGGCATACACTTTAAGAAACATTCAGTAGGCTACCTCAGAGTTAATAACGACACACAGAAAGACCAAATATTTTATCGCTGAAAGCAACGACAAATATGACCAAATATGACCAATTGCACTCAACTGGCACTCAGTGTACGGAAGTTCGCAGATGAGGGGGTAGCGCCCTTTTACATTCGGAAGGTCTTGGGTTTAAATCCCGATTCGGACATTGGATATTCTAACTTAAATTCGTGCTTCTTCTCAGACACTCCAAGCAATCGACGGAGCAGTGCCTCAACTCGGGTCACGATAGCCACTAGTTTGGAGTCCGTTATTTGCCGATCATCCCACCACTCGACGCTACAGTCTACCTCAGCTGGTAACACCGTCATTAATCACTCTCCCTAACCCCCTCCCTGTACACAAAACTCGTGCCATTGGCGTGAATCACGTCCCGGTTACCATGGTTACTGGGTTGCCAAGTTCACTGCGAATTAAGCGCTGAGATCGAAGAAACTGTTGAGGATCAGGTGTGTTCACTGATATAAGGGCTGAGGATGAAGAGGAACAGTTAAGAATCGAGCATATAATACAAAATACCACAATCACATGACAGCATTCCGATACTATGAATTAACGCTTGATTTACCGCAAAAAAGAAGTGACCAATGAAAGGAGACTAGAAGCAGCGCGTATCGCAGCCCATCACATGACCGGCATGTGGCTGGTAAATTAATACCACGTAAGCCACTTATTCCTACAGCAGTGGGACGGCCGTCATAACAGGAGAATGAGTCATAAAATTAATTAATTAATTAATTACTGTACTGCTGCAAACGGCGGCCTAGTGATCTAAGACTAAGACGCTGGGATTCCGTATAAAGGATTTCTGGTTCGCACTGCGTCCGCGTGCCTATTATCCGATCCCCCTCCTCCGACAAAATCAAAACTTGAGATTGTTAAAGGCACACCGGGTTCCTGCCGCGGTACGGACGGACACCAAACAGGTCCTTTCAAACACAGTGGTTACGGTACTATCGTCCTACCATTTGCGTCAACGCAAAACACTGCGCGCTGTGCCACCTAGTGTGTTTTGTGTGGATCTGAGAACAAACAGCGACTATTTCCATATACAGCATTAACTGACTGGTTTGTATAACAGAGACGGAGTGCGTTCACTGCGCGGTACGAGCTGGGTCTTTAAATGTAATTCAGTTAGCCTTAGCACTTACAGGTTCTTCAAATGCCAGTATCAATACACAAGTCCTTACACTCATGTTCATCTTAACACTGCTTTCCCCAGAAGCAGAAGCACGCGAGAAATGGGAGCCTTCAGAAAAACTAGTGTCCCTTTCGGACATCCGGCAGCATTGGACAGAAAAGAACTTTCACCAGAGATGCAAAATCTTTCCAAAAATCTAAAAGCCACTTCAGAATTCCAAGCGTCAGAAGGATGATGTTAATCAAGTCCCGTACTGAAGCACCAACGTACCAAACAGAGTTGCCACAGCAACAAGGCGACCGGTATTTGTGTACCCCTGACTTACATACTGCTTTTTAGACATCCAATTGTTAATATGTAGGTCCCCTCCGACGGCGTTCATCATTATCATCATCGTCATCATTAAAATTATCATCATCGTCATCATTAAACTATCACAAAGGGGGTGGGGGGAAATTTTCCTTCCACTTGGTGCTGTCAATTAACATGCGGTCTGTACCTTGACGCATACTGACACCAGGATGGCCAACGACCACATCTGGAAACCTACGTTACAACAAAAAAAGAGTCGTCAATCATTCAGAGAATGTTCAAATGTCAAAATGAATATCTTGTGATACGACAGACACAATACGAACTGCTGCAGTGGAAGGCCTGTTGGATGATGTAACACAAACCCACAGGAGAAACAAAGTGTGGGTCTTAATTTTAGAGCTGGCTCCTACAGACAAACAAAAATCTGTCACGCCCTCTCCTAGTCACAGTCTGATGGACGCAAAACACCTTTATTTCACTTCGGCTTCGAACAACCGTCTTACGAAACAATACATATATTTTTTTTTTTCAGTAAAGTGTCTCCACCTGTACTGGGCATCCCCCTGTCCGCCACACGGCACACCTCGTTCCCCGGGCACCGTTACAGTGTGTTGCCATGGAGACTGCCTGCCAGATCCGAGCACAGCCCATAGGATGGATGACTGAAATCGTTACAATACGCAAGACTTCATATCAAACGGTAATGACTGTACTGGCAAGCCGCTTACGACCACGACACACAGCTTGCACCGCTTATAGCAAACTTTTCTGTTGTTGTATAAGGCAACCAGGACTGGTGCCACCACGCACTCATGTGCCTGTCAGCAGGAACACGCTCTGATCCACGCAGCAGATTCACATGAAGTGTTGTCTACTCATTGTACGTTACTTCCCCTCTGAAGACGAGATCAGTATGCTGCCGTCAAATGTTGCTACCCACATACCAGACTGCACGGTGTCACAGCCCAGAAGACTACAGTATGAACGATCGCCACCGTTAAGACTTCACCCTTGAACTGCTGGTGGATTCGAACATCACCACACTCTGAGAAGACGCCACATTTGTACTTTACAATTTCCTGCAATAATTAACACCAACATGGCGAACATGCAAAGTCACGGGTAGCACGTTGCAGTAACACTTTAATGTAAGGTCCATACAATGTGTGGGGTTTCATTCAGATTTGTATGCTACAGAAAACATTCATAAATAGAGCTAACGGCACAGCGGCGCTTCACAATATATACACCCCCACACGCGTTGTCAATGCGTTGGACTCAAGAACAGACACTAACACGCATGAAGAAACAAAAAATTCACATATGTTTCGTGGGAAATGTATGGAAAGGAGCCAGTTAGGCGACCAAGCGCAGACGGAGGGATGATTATGATGATGACGATGATGATGATACTCTAGTTGAAGAGATAAGATTAATCAGCTCACAGCACGATCCGAAGCTCTGCTCCGTCTTTCAGTGCTCGCGACTCTTAGTGCGAAGTTATAGTGATCGTGTGAAGAAATACGAACTGTTCAAGAAAGATTACGTACCGTGAAATGAAGTCAGTCGCTCTACGTGCACCACAGTCGTTACGGTACCGAAACTGTTCTGTAATCCCCTGAAGCATAAATCTATCCACATCCTTTAAAGAGATTCACTCCGTACCGCGCAGTAAACACAGTCCGTGTCCACTAGCAGGTCCAACCAGTTAATGCCATATAGTGAAACAATCGCCGCTTGCCTGCAAAACCATACATAACTCATGCATAAACCTTGTGGTCAGAGCACAGAGGTTTTAGTATCAAACCTGGCGGTACGTAGAGTAACCACTATGATTCAAAAGTTTATTCTTCCTGTTTCCTATTTCGACTTGACATAAAACAAAGGTACTAAATGTATGCTGTATTCTTATCAACACGTACAGCAATCACCTGTCTTGTTCAAGGACTGCGATACAGTTACACGCGTCTGCGTAGCACAACCCCAGCAGTAAGGAAATTTAGGGGTTGAGTCAAAATAAAACTTAGACAAAAAGAATCACTGGCTAATTTAGCGCAGATAGAAGTCGTGTAACAGTACATTTATCGACATATTTCCGGGCGTACCATACACAGTACACGGTTCTAACCCACGCTAATGACCCGCTGTGTCTACAGCTGCACACAGTAGGGTCATTTTATGGCCTTTTCCTTACACAGCATTCACCGATTCGTCTTTATGTATTCTCCAACCCTTCAATGTGTGTACGGAATGTTTATTTACCTAAAGACAAAAGCCCATACGCATATAGCACGTCACTGTTTCTCTGTAGTCCTCGAAGCATCGCACGGAGGAGTGAGTGGCTTCCGAAAGAAATTACTTTCAAGCGGAAATAATAAGAAAATAGCTTCATGGCGCGGAGACATTCTTCAGAAGCTGAGTCTTTCAGCTAGTCAACAAGCTCCCCGCTTTTTATGGAAACCAACGGTTTTTGGTGTCTTCGCCGCGGCACAGATGAGGAATCTGCTCTGATGCGATACGACATATTGGGCCTTAAAGAAGAATGCAGTAAAAAATCAGTCCCGTTACAGGCCTGGAGGGGCCCACGGGGTTCCAGGAAGTTAAGGTTCCCAGATTTCGTGACAACGGCACAGGATGGTGGTAGGTTGTCAGCCTTACGCACCGTCCGCCTTTACCCCCAGGAAATACTCCTGGTACTCATTTCTGTCAGAGGCTGAGTCGACCCCAGGGCCATAGTGCGATCGGAAGGATTTTATGTCAATGAAAAATCCACTGACACCAGCCGGGATCGAACCAGCGACCTTCTGATTTGTAGCACAGCACCTTAACCACTGTGTTACCGCGGTCCACCGAAGAATGCAGTAGGTTTCTTCGAAACGTCGGGATCAGACACCCCGTGACGCCACATCATACCCCGAATTAAGGAACCACAGCTCACTGCCCTGGTTACAAAGACCCGCCACTTGGCCCTGTCCTGAGACAGGTAAGTCCAGTCCACGTTCTTCCATCCCATTTCTTTAAGGTACATTTTAACCTTTTGACGCCTAATGTCAACTATAGTGGTCGTACCGCACCGCTAACCTCTAAAGTTGCATTTTATATATTTATTCAACAAATATAGGTACTGAATATTTTAAGCATGGTATATAC
>Ga0123354_10007410_pt1 | contig 16514 bp, 9 predicted proteins | sample TergutLab28metaG_2_FD_97872 | JGI IMG/M metagenome (GOLD analysis project Ga0123354, IMG submission 97872) | Labiotermes labralis P4 segment gut microbial communities from Petit-Saut dam, French Guiana - Lab288 P4 | ecosystem: Host-associated > Arthropoda: Insects > Digestive system > Gut ...
GGGGGAGGGGGGGGGGGGTGGGGGGGGGGGGGGGGGGGGGGGGAGGAGAGAGAGAGAGAGAGAGAAAACATTCTTTCTTTGGAACGTTCGCAGGCTTTGCTCTTTCATTCTTCTGATTGGAGCAGTCTGAAAATGAGGACTTTAGAATGGTGAGGAGTTATGCCACGCTAAGGGCAGCGGAATTTTCATTTACTGGTTAATGATAAAGCCCTTTGAGAAGGTTTACTTGGTGGTCTTTAATGTAAGGGAACTGATTTTGGTGAGAAGCACAGAGTAGCGATTTGGAATTTGGAATTAGGAATTTTGAATTTGGAACTTAGTGAAGACTGATGTTCATCTAAGTTATATGCAGAACTTTCAGCCCATACTTCACAGAGAACAAACGTAGTGTTCATGATAAAAATCAGCAATTTAGTATTGTTGAGGGACAAGAAAAGATTATTGTTTAGAAAAAATTCCGTATTTCCGTTATTGTCACAGCTGTTTTTTCATATAGTTGTTCCGCAGGCTGTTATGGCCATTCACCCATATGTTCTAAAAACAATGAATTGTGTGTCCAAAACTCACAAAGCTTTTTTGGTGGATCTGTCGAAATCTTGGATATCTAAGCAGCTTTTTGTTTGATCGACTAATATCTTGAACACCTCATACCATAAAAGGTGTTTGTTTTCCTCCTTCTGAAGATTTCGAAATCCACATGAACCAGATGTAAGCCTTGAAAATGGAGACAGTATATTACTCCGAAACCTCAATACAAGGGTACAAGGATATTCCTGTAAATGGTGTAAGAACCCAGAAGATCATTATTTGAATAACACACCCCCCTCCCCCTTTCCGTGCAAATCCGAAAATCTCTGTCATCAAGATTTTTTTTTTTGAAGTTTAATTAAGGATATAACAGGAATTTTCTAAAATTATTTCATCGCCAGTTTTAAACTTGGGACGTTCTGTTGCTGCATGTTAGAACTTATTCAGTGAATGTTATGTTCTGCTGTCCGTGCATCCTGGTACAGTTCTGGGTAAATGACCAACTTGGTGCACAGTTACGTTATGTAAGACGTATATTATTATAATCCTGTACATGTTTCGAGCAACGCTGTGCTCATCATCAGGAGGTCGAGTTGTAGTAATGCAGCATCTCGTATAGTGCTCTCAGTAAGTGACCGTCCGGTGTGCATACCGGACGGTCACTTACAGAGAATACGATACCAGGTGCTGTATTACTACAATTCGACATCCTGATGATGAGCACAGCGTTGCTCGAAACATGTACAGGATTATAATAATAATATACGTCTTATATAACGTAATTGTGCATCAAGTTGGTCATTTACCCAGATCTTATTCAGTGTTTTTTCCAACATTTTTTTTTTTTTACTTCTGAAAGAAGGTACTTTCCTGTGTAATAATTGTATGCATAAGTAAATTTTCCTCGTTATTATGAAATCATACGAGAACTTTGCTTTGCTTATACCCACATCTCAAAACATTGAGGCAGCCAGTTGATTAGTGGTCCTCTCTCCGTGCACCGATGTGTTTGTGGCTTGTCAGCTTGTACGTCCAACCTGATGATGTAATTTAACAATAATCTGACGAATAGAGAGCTTGTTTGAGTCCAGTCTATCCAGATCAGCAAGGGAGCATAGTAACAAACCAATGTTCACGAATATGGAAAAAATGCATGGAAATAAATGCATAGCTTTTATTACTGTATTCATCAAAACACATCCGTTTCAACAACTTTCCACGTCATGTTTTGCAGACGAACACAAAGTCTTTTTTTTGTTTTTGTTTTAAAAAACGTTTAGTACATGGAATTGATGCTTGTTTTTAAAACTAGTTGTACATTGAACAGTTTAAACTTCTATAACAACATGTATGGACAACGACACGCCGTTCAGAAAGAAAGCAATTTGATTTTTGTGCGTCAACCTTTTTAACACACGAGATGGACTGACGGCACAGACTGAACTGAAAACACTCATCGTATAGAGAATCTATACATAGGAAAATTTGTACGCATTTCGTAGTCACGTTGTGCTGATACACGGGTTTTTCTTGTTCGGCATCAGTTTTTTTTTTAAATTTATTGACATTTCTTTCAAAGTCATTGTATTTTAAATAGTCTAATTAGAATTACTTCTTAATTTATCTATATACAGGTGTGCTGGGTTGGAAAATGAAGTCAGCAATGCATTCTAAACATTGTGAAACAATATATTCTTCTCAGTGTTACAAATATATGAAAATGTAGCCAGTAAGGACTCATAGGTGAATGTAATTGTCAGTGTTTGAGTGGTGTTAGCAACTTTATACGATGAAGGATGAAGTTACACAACCGTAATTTACTGTGTATGAACCGCGACATAGGTACACTTTTAGAGTATTCCAAAAAAACAGATCAAAATCTTCCAACTCCAGCACACTTGTCTGAATCAGACGTTGAGCTTATATATTTTTTTTTAAGTAAACTTTTTCGTATTTTGTACTTAATAATACTCGTCTCGGACGAAAAAAATTTTTTTTTTTTAGCATAGTACGATAGAGCCTGTATTTCACTTATACGAAGTCAGCACCAGTCGTTTGCATACATATGTACAAGGACACATACCATTACACAGGGTTGCCCTATATTCAATGTCTTATATTTTTATTCCAGAAAAGTGTTAATTTCAGTTCTCTGCATGGACAAAGACTAATGAAAAAAAAAACTATACGATTCGGTCAAAATCTTTTAACTTCATCTATTCCGGCTCAAATCGTTGCGTTTCCGTTTTGCTGCGAAGAGGGATACAGTAACGTAAACGTAACTTAATGTAAATTGACGTTTATGACAGAAATAGTGTAACAGAGGCTCGGGACAATAGGAAGACCGTATGAATCCTAGCCGTGACAACTTAACGATAACAGTTAACTAGTATTTGCATGGAACAGTGAACTTGGGGTCTGATGTCAAATAAAAACCATTATATAGTTCTTATCATTGTAATCATGTATTCCTACAAACTAGAGTAAATGCTATACCATGGATATATGGTATCTTACATGCATGACACATGAAAACCTCTGTAAATACAATGTTTAAAATAAGAACCAATAAATTAAATATGCGAATACTTCTGTAATAATACCAGTAAACGGAATTATCTTGTATTTCTCAGCATAACAATCTTAATAACTTGAATTTGCGTTTGGGTCCTTCAAAATAATTGTATAAATAGGAGACCGGAGTGAAAATGATGTAAAATGTTTTGGTTGGGCGAGAATGATCTATTTAGGGCCCTTTTTGTTTTTCTTTCTAAAAAAATTAACATTTTTTGAAGGCACTTTGGATCGGACGAGTTGGCCCTGTGTGTGAGTTTGAGTGGATGCCTAGAGCTGGAATATTTTGCATATATGCTGTTGTGTTTAGTTGCCTTCAGTCTATTGCAGTGCGGAGTGTATGTGGTTCCATGTCCAAATAGCTATTTTAAAATTGAGAACACTTCGCAAGATTTCCACTCGCAGTCTCCACAAATTGAAGTTGACAGGACAAGATGGCGTCACATACCTCGCAGTTTGTTACAAATCAAGATTAAACGGGGCACTCATAAGAAAAGTACAATAGCTCCAGTTCTGTTTTTTTTGTAAATAATATATGACGCACCGTTAACATTTGAAATAAACTGATATTGCAAACACATACATAATTGGTCAACAATCGGTGACCAACTGAATTGCAACTTGAAGGATCTACCCCAGAACGCTCAAAGGGTACCAACAGTTTACATATACTACATCTCACACTCAAAAGAATGACTATGTTTGTGTAATGGACTAGAAGATTCTGAAACAGCCTGTTATGTATAACGAACGAACGTACAAACGGTAATGCTGGGAAGCAACCCTTAGGGCAGTTGCCAGTGATAATACAGTAGTGAGTTGCTACAATAATATAAACGTAACGTCGACCAAAAAATTTTTTTTTATCCAGACGCGTGAGAATTGTTTTTCTTCTACCGCAAATGATCACACTAGGTATTTTTAAGAAAATAGAATGTAAGGCAGATTTTGGTAAAAATTACACACAACTTCATTTTTCCTCAATTTTTTTTATCATAAAGATAAGGCGCGAAGGTGCTTTAACTAAGCTTGTACTTTCTGTGACGAGGTTTGAACAGGGATCCTAAACATTACCAAGACCATTATTTTGTTGTGAAATGAAAATTGTATCGTAACGCAAGCAGGAAAAACACGCCAAATCCGTATGTTTTGATCTAAGTATTGCTACATTTAATGCAGGGAAGGTTTCCAAAAATAACAGCACCCTTATGAAAACAGATGAGGGAAGCATCCAAATGGTATGTGTGCTGAAACCAGAGAAAACTGTATGTGCGTAGTAAAATAAGGAGTGATGAGCAATGGGGAAAGGAAACGTCGACAATGCAGTCAACTGAAGTACGCTGCGAAACAAAAAAGTGTGAAGTCTATGTGAAAACCAACAGAAAAACATTCCTCACCGCACCACCACCATAGTAAGGGTTTGCTCCCTGTCAAAGCTACAACAACCATGGGGAACGGTAAAATCTACAGGGCAACAATCACATAGCAGGAGTCAACAATGTCAGTTCTATGGAAAGAATAAACAAAACTCAAATCCAGTAGATGCACTGGCAACATTTGTTTGTTGTTTCAATACAGCAATGTATTTTGGGGCTCTGGCGAGCCGTGGGAAGGGAAAGGGGCCCGCCTAGCCATCATTTCTACCCGGTTGGGGGGAGGGGGGTGTTGGGCGCCCTGCCGGCCGGTAGGCGGCAGAGGCTCTCTGAGGGGTGTCAGGTTAGTGGTGGGCGTACTTTGGTTTGTGAGACGCTGCTGTGGCAGTTCTGCTTCATATTTATTAGAACGATGATGATGTGATGGAGCTTCAAAGAAACAAAGGAGTAGCGATACTGCGATCCACGACTCGGCTGTATATGTGTGTGTATGTGTGTGAGACAAGATTTGATTTCCATCTGCTTGCTGCTGACAAAGAGATTTTTTTTAAAGTGATGACTAGATACCAAAACTGTTGAGTCACCTTTTCTTTACGGTAAACAGTTGGCGAACTCAACAATCCGGAACGTAAAGGACACTTTGGTTTTTGCTTCATCTCCTCCTTTGTCACATCCATCTCCACATCTAGTATCTCATAGTTTTTATTTATATAACTTATTATTTATATACTGTCCCTATCTCTCTAGTATATTAGTCGATACGTCGGCAGTGTGCCGGCCGGTGAGCTCTGGGTTCTGCCTGCCACGTGGATGTTATCAGTAGTAGTAAGGGGTGGGAACCAAAGACAACTTAAGCTACAGGTGCTCCACTGTAGAAGTGATCGTCTGCTGGATCGGGCTGCACAACTGATGAGTTATATCTGTAAACTGTATTCGTACTGCTATGGATGATGACTGGTTGTAGAGTATGTTAGAGGGTATTTGGCCAGCTAGCTAGAGCGTCCACTACCATGATCCAGCCGTCTGCCTCGCAAGACCAAATATTCTATTTGTATTTACTTTTTTTTTTGTTTTTCTGAAGTCCTGTCTTCACTCGCAAGTGTCTGTTTTTTTTTTTTCCCCCACTAATCATCACATGTATTTATTTAATGTTCAGCCCCCGAGTTGGCGCACACTCTTTTATCACTTATCGGCGGCACTTTCCTTCTTCCTTTCCGATGCACACAGTAACACAGTACTTTACATTGTGGAAAAAAAAAAGTGTTTTTCTCTTTTCATAAGCTTTTTTATACTTTTTACTCAAAAGCAATTATCAAAATTCCTTTAGTGTAAAATTCATTCAAGTATATATATATATGTATATATCACAAAATCAGTTACATTGTCGTTCAACATCAGAAGGCATTTTTTTTACGTTTTCACCACTGGATATAATAAATATTGTGTTTATCCTAAAAGACAATTGGGGTATTTTGACTAGGAAACTCACCACGATAGATAATAACGTTCTGGTCAGAATCTGCCCAGCTACAACAGCTGTCTACAACACCAGCAGCTGTTAATTGCTGCAGTTTCAGCTTTCTAGCTGTCTTGACTGACTGACTGGCTGGCTGGCGTGATGACGATGATGATGATGATGATGATGATAATAATCATAAGTGACAGCGTGAGATCATGTGACTTGTAACTACAACTAAAGTTTTGTGCTAACTGGTGCACGTTGTGTTTTCTTTGGGTAAGAAATAATAACGTAATAATTAACAATGCCATTTTTTACATATGTTAGCTTCGTAAAACGAATTCGGTGTGAAATATCAACAGATTATTTCCACACCTTCAGTCAACGACTAGCACACAATATAACAACTCCACCTTCTTTACTAGAGCGAGTTCTTTGGTCATGTATATCCATCTGTACCTTATTACTTAAATAGCAGATGTGCATTTTACAAGACGAGCCTTAACTCTCTTTGTTTTCAAATTAAAATTACATAAATATATTTACAAATGAACTGCCCACAAGTTTGATATACATTAGTAACTGGAAGGTTTGAGAAGGCACTTCTTCTCAATGCACACCCGAGACAGGTTCTTGGGGTCAGGGGCAAGGCAACAGGCCAGCTGGGCCCCCTCAGACCCTCATGGGGAGGGGGTTGAGGATCGGCACATAGTATGTACAAAGGAGTGCCTCTCCACCACACACCAAGCTAACCAGTCCAGTCCTGGAGTCAGTCACCTTCTGGTGTTGTTGTTTTGGACGTGGTCACAAAAATCAACAATAAGAACTATGTTACAATAAAAGACAGTACAGTTTTTGTGGGCAGTTTACCAGTGAATTCTTTCAACGAAACAGTTTACAGATGTATCAGCCCTTAAATGGGCTGTTTTGCCATTTGGTTACAGAGAAAGAGAGACTGTGGCGGCAAGGAGCCAAGAAGAAGTAAAATGGATAACGGAAGAGATACAGCAGCTTGTAGAGCGCAACAGAATATGAAAGGCAAGCAAGAAGAGCTGAATGGAAGCAATCTTGTGTCGAGTGTCGAAGCGGTTAGGATGCTTTCATCCAGGAGCAGACCCAACTGGATTCTTGCTACTGCTGCTGCTGGTCCTCGTATGGAGCCGTGTGCTACTCCTGGAACTATTCCAGTTGCTCCAGAAAGTTGGGCGACTTAAAGTATTCGGGAACGGGGTCGTCTAGTCGGGAGATTATCTTGTAGATGGATTTCTTCCACGACTGTTCCGAGTCTTTGCCGCCCTGAATTGCCTTGAAGAACTCCCGGAGGGTCTGTTCCACCACGAATCGGAAGTTAGTAGGAACCTGCAATAAAAGAATTCCATCTGTTGTATTATGACTTGAACATATATAGGGTAACATGCAAGGTCTGGACAAGGAACTGCGAGACGCAACAACGAGCTGCTCAGGTTTCAAGTCTCCAGGGATACGACGCCGTGTTGTGTGGTGAATAGCTACTGTGATCTTGAAAATGAAGGCAACAAAGCTCCTCCTAAACGTCGATAACTATTTGTCAATCGACACGGCAACGCATCGCAGAAGATTTGAGTCTTTATGAACGCCGCTTTGGGAACCGCATTTCTATCTGCTTCGTTCTTTTAACCTTTTGGCGCCGGAATTATTTTTTTAATTTTAGCACACCCTGTATATAAAATGTGTATAATACAGGAACAAAATACGTTAGAATTATGAAACAAACTGTATTTTGAAGAGAAAAAAACGGAGAATATACATCATGTTTGAAATATTCAGTACCTATATTTGTTGAATAAATATATAAAATGCAACTTTAGAGGTCAGCGTTGCGGTACGACCACTATAGTTGACATTAGGCGTCTAAAGGTTTATTATATTTCGTAATGCTGGTGTCTTTTCATGGATTGCTCACTTGTTTTCTTTGTTTATGCCACGCAGACTGGACATTTTAATTAGTACAATAACGCAATGTGCTACACATTTTGACTGATTTCAGTATGCAAGCTACGAAAGTTGCGTTAGTGGGAGATTAATTTTTACTGCATTTTTATAATCTTCGTGAACTGTCATTAAGTTACTCAATTAACACACCAACTAATGCTCTTATATAAAATTTACACATTAAAACACTAAAACTGCTCCGACATGTTTCGGCCCCAAGACCATCATCAGGGAGCTATATTTTCCTTGCTAAAGTCACATTAAAAATAGTCACTGATTAACTTCGTTGTACTAATAGGATGTTGTGGCAGCATGCCCGCAATATAAATTATACCAATTAAGTATTGTCAAAATAAATATTAGAATAATTTTGTACACAAATAATGAGGCTTAGTTTTAGTGTTTTAATGTGTAAATTTTATATAAGTGCATTAGTTGGTGTATTAATTGAGTAACTCGACAACATGCACGGTGTAACAATGAAAATCTGTCATGAAGTTAATTTGACAGGTCATACGAACCCGAAGCTAACTAAACATCAATTTCGTACTCCAGATGGGATTCAAAATCTTGAAAACAATATAGTTTATAAGCTAATTAAATCATGACAACTACTTGAGTCAGCAAATCCGCATTCCCTGTCGCTGTAGTACCCTGGCAGCAGCGGTTATGCAAATCAGCACGTTACGAATCGTCGAAGTCAGGCCAAAATAGTGCAGCGTGTTACCGACCGAGTCAGGGCGATTCTGCTACACGTAGTTCGTTCGCATCACCTCCGATAGCGACACTGTTATCAATAGCAGTCACTGTGTTGTGACGTCACTATGTACATTCAAGGGCACGATCAGATGTTTTAGAGGGGAGGAGGGGTGGGTCTTCACAACACGCGTTTCAGCGATCACGTTCCGGAATTTTGCGTTTCGAGGCTCTCAGACAACCTGTGTATCAAGTTTCCGGTCAAGGAAGTATTCGAACTGGGATTACTGGAAGTACGCATCGTGTACGGATTAAGGAAAATCTAAACATTGCCAAAAGTTCATCACAGACAAGGTTACATTTTAGGTAAAACAGATTGAAAGGTGTGTTTCGAAATGAAGGGTTGCTGTAATAGAAGTTCATTGCTGCCATTTTCAGGTTTGCGGTCGTCAGCACGACGAAGAATTTGGCTCCCTTTTTTTTCACATGGCACTATATACGTTAAATTTGCTGTTTCAGTCCCGCGCAATGTAACATTTCGTTATAAGGTACATGTAACAAACCTTTGACAGCGAGACTCTATGGGTTAGTGCTGTACAAGCAGAACGAAATACTGTTGTGTACAAATTCAAGCAGTACAAATCAATTTTATAAATGAAACGTTTTCTGCACTATTTCAAGCAATGGGAACGTGCAACCTACATGACAGAACACTTACAACCAAAACACAGTAGTAACTAAAGAAAAGTCTAGTACAGATAATTTGAGATTTGGAAGGATTCTAAGTAGTGTAGGGTATTTTATGTGCATGGGTCCGTGCATCGTGAATCGAATTTAACAATTTTCCAACTAGATGCGACTTATTCAGTTAATTACATTATTGTAGGCAGCTCTAACATGTTTCGGGTGTAGACACCCATCATCCAGGAGCTCGTACAACTGTAAATACAGCTTCTGGTATTGATTAACCGGATCTACTACCATCCGCTCTCGTTGTTGTGTTCCAACTCAACAACGATAGCGTATGGTAGTAGATCCGGTTAATCAATACCAGAAGCTGTAATTACAGTTGTACGAACTCCTGGATGATGGGTGTCTACACTCGAAACATGTAGAGCTGCCTACAGTAATGTAATAAACTGAATAAGTCGCATCTAGTTGGAAAATTGTTAAATTAGTGTAGGATAGTGTGAGTAGGGTTTATCTGCCTGTGGAGACAGCCTGGGTCAGCGGGCTGTCTCTGCACAAAAACATCCCCGCGAGTACCCCATGTCTCTCACGGATAAGTCTGTTTATGGATTTATGTTGACTCGGTTTTAATGGAAAGATACGGCTGAATATCGGAACTTGGTGACAAATTTTTGGTGCGATTCTCTAACGTCGAATTTATAATGGATCTGTCCAATGCTTTAGGCGGACATGACCGCCAAGCAAGACGCTTGTTTAGCTTGTATAGAAGGCCTAAAATTCTGTATACATAGCAAATTAATTCATAAACCATTACCTACCCGTTTAAAGACTAAGACTAACCTGAACTATATTTATTCAACTCGTACCTTGCCATAAACACACACAGTACCGGTTTATAACCAATCAGATAATGTCGCTTAGGGAAACAAGCGTTGTTTTTCTGAGATGCGTGCAAAATGCGTAAATACGTTTGTGTGGGCAGATCGTAGAATTTATTTAACTTTAAACCTCCCGGCACGTGTAATAACTACTAGACTTGAAACGGTTGCGGTAGGCCCACACGTGTACGTGGATTCCTTGGAAGAAAGCTGAGGTGTAAAAATTTCTACGGTACATGTAAAACGTAAGGCTTTTCGTCACTGTCAGCATCCTGCAATAAAAGAGGGAGGGGGCATTAATTGGTGACTAACGAACTGGAATTGCGTATCGATCGGCATAGAGGTTGGTGCGTGGAGTAATTAACTGCTGCTGGACACACTGTCAATAGACAGCTAGCCGAATGCGCGGATTATTAATGAGATGTTGGCGGACGAACAGGTTAACTTATCAAATTTATTTGGATTCGAATTTTTCGGAACGTAATGATGTTTACGCGGAATTTTTACGCATAACGCCCTTCTTTGCGCGATATGCGGATCAATTTATATGCGAAACACTTGATTTAACCTTTAGACGCGTAACGTCAACTATAGTTGACGTACCGCACCGCTAACCTCCAAAGTTGCATTTTATGTATTTATTCAACAAATATAGATACTGAATATTTTAAACGTGGTATATACTCTCCGTATTTTTCTCTTCAAAATGCAGTTTGTTTCATAATTCTAACGTATTTGGTTCCTGTATTATTCACATTTTATATACAGGTTGTGCTAAAATTAAAAAAATAAATCCGGGGCCAAAAGGTTAAATTGTACCTTACTGTATGCACTTAACCTGTCGTAGATAACGAAAGTATACTTTCTTCCTGAGGTGCGCTACACTGGGGACACACCAGTTATCTTTTTCTACAGACTGCATGCACACAGTGCTAGTAAACCAAACACCACACTTTTTAGTGGCCCCTGTGATCAGTTTTATGCAACAGAAGAGAGAAAAATACACAGTATATGAGGAGCGAGATAAACGTTCAATAGTTTGATTTAAATGTATTTGCTATGAATATATTTTTATAAAAGATGTATTAGTCCCCAGTTACAGTTTGACGTTGACGCAAGCCATTCTTATTTCTTCTGAGTTAACCCACGCGCAAGTGTGACAGTGTTTTGAAACACAAATATTGGTCTTATGTATGTATAAATTTAGAATTAATTTTAAATTTAGTTTTCCGGAAATAACGTGGCTAAATGTTAGGATATCTTAGTGATCTGGCGGCGTTCTTTGTAGTTTTGTGATCTTGGATAGTGGCAAGTCCGCGCAGAGCGTCGGTTACTTTATTAAGCAGCGTTTGTTAGGCTGATGTCCCTGCTTCTTCACATAAGAAGACGCAATTACTTGTAAACTTACTCTAGTCATTGAAAAAAAAATTGAAAGCTATAGATTTGAAATTCTTAATGTGACTTTAGATCTTTCAAACGATGCAAGAATTTACTTCACTAGATGCGCCTCTATGAAAGCTCAACACAATAGTTTTAGTGCAGTAAGATGAGTGAGACAAATAGGGAATATGAAGTAGAGCAAGAAAGCGAAGAAAGATGAGTAATGGTAAGGTTATATAGAAGTCAGTAAATAAGACACTAAATTATTCTCTTGAATGAAAGCAGGCGTGCTGCCAAAACTTCACCTAGTACCTCAACATATCGACTATGTCAAAATATCCTAAGATAAAAGAAAATAAATAGATCTTCTGAAGAATTGTCGGTGATGGACGTGGGCGGGTTAAGCTGCCAACTCACTCTGCATGAACACGTGTAAGCTTTACATTATCAAGAAGGTTTTACAATGAAGATGCCAATAAATGAAATCGAGATTGTATGTCATTACTGCAACGACCATGAAGATAACTGACTTGGAAATTTGATGCCATGCGCTCTGGTAGATATGAAGTTAACGTTCCTCCGAAACGTCGGAAAGTATTTACCGGACTGCGCGACGTCCGATTCTTCAACAGACGAAATGTAAACACGAAATGTCAAGAGTAGTTTACGTGAAGGTTTAGGTTAGGTTAGGTTAGGTTAGGTTAGGTTAGGTTAGGTTAGTATGTGTTAAGGTGAAATCGTGGTGAGAAAGTAGTAGTTTTGGACCAGGGAATACTAGATTTCGTAATTACTTCGTTGTACTTCTGATTTAAAAATTCGTGTATGTTTATATGCATATAGAAATTCCATATTCAAAGCAGCCGAAAAATAAATTTTAAATACTGTAAATCCCCCATGTTTTATGAAAAGTGACAGTATATGAAACATCTCAACCGTGTGAACAAGACAAGCAAAGTATGTATAACGTAACATGAGGCACGTTCCTCCAGGCATCGTTGCTGTGGAAAAGCAGTGAGTACACAACCTGAGTGTGTGTGTGTGAATTTGTAACCTTAGGTATCCAGCATGCAATGCTCATGCACCATATTGTCATCTGTAGCCTAGTCTGTTCTAAAATATTTTCTCACATTATCTCATATACGGCACGATTTTCGAAAAAAAAAAAAAAGAGTTAACGAAATACAAAATGTGTGTTTCGATTTTCTCTACAACTTCTGTCTGAAATATTTCTCATACTAGAAAGAAACGAGCGAGATATTATTAAAAAAAATGTACATTGGTCTTCATGTAAATTACCTTTAGTCGCTTTTCGCCCAGTATTGCGAACGCGCCCAGAAACGAACAAGAGTAATAAAATTATTTGTTGCAGTGTCTTAATGAAAGGTAAAGGGCAGAATATTTTCTAAATAGAGTGCTGCTGAAAAAAGTTTTAGCTAATACAGGCGGCCCTCAGGTGTCAATAAAGATTTCTGCCTTCCGGAACATGACCGTCTTTTACCCCTAAATAGATGTACCGACGTTTCGGAGGCTCTTGCCCCATCCATCATTAGGGTGAAATCTTACCTTGAAGAAAGATAAAATATATCACTCTTAAACGGCCTTATATGTGACATCACGTCCCAGAATGACAGTAATCACTGCAACCAACGTCGTGGTAAACTCAAATCTCGCGAAAGTTGCAATAATGAGTAAATTCGCTCTGACTTTTTTTTCCCCCCCCGGGAAATGATTCAGTAGTCGCTCTTTCCTTTTTAATAAAGGTGAAATGTATTTATAGTTTAAAATTTAAGCATACCATGAATTGGCCTCTAACACAGCGGTAAAATTCCAGTATGTCGTGGCCGTTTATCGGCCAAAATGTGACAAGTACGGAATTAGTGACCACGGGAACCGCCCCTATGTCTATCACGTGCAGCGCCCCTCGACAGACCCGTAATAGACCGTTGGTTTGTACACTGCCAGCGGATTCCAATGTTGTAAAAACAGCTGGCATGTAAAAATTGTGGAAATGACTCTAGGTACCGTCGTAAGGTCAAGCTTAGTTCTGATGAAGGCATCAAATTTCCGTAATCTCGCACTCTACATTAATAGTGCTGTTTTATAACATAATGGATGTTTATGTCTTTTTGACCGTGCATCTCGTTATAATCTTTGTAAATAAACAACTGGACGCACAATTCTTTTTTCTTGTATGTTTGTTTCTATTCTCAACATGTTTCGGACAGCTATGTGTCCATCATCAGGATAATTAATTGTATCAATACGACGTCTGGTGTTTGTCAGTCTGTGTAGATGACCGTCTGGTATGCAGGTTTGGTTGGAACATCCAAACCTGCATACCAGACGGTCATCTACACAGACTGACAAACACCAGACGTCGTATTGATACAATTAATTATCCTGATGATGGACACATGGCTGTCCGAAACATGTTGAGAATAGAAATAAACATACAAGAAAAAAGAATTGTGCGTCGAGTTGGTTATGTACAAAGATTATAATGGATGCTGTCTGTGAAGCAGAATACACAGCATCGTTAAAATACATACGGATAATATTAGGCTAGCAGTTTAGAGCCAGTCTTGTCTCGGTGTTATCATTCTTTTGAATAGTAAGCAAAGTATTTCAGGGGCTCGAAGCACATTTTATCATTCACTGATCTTTAAAATTTCATATTTCATGGACCATCGTGCACGACCACTGAGCCGTTTTGAATAATGTGCACATTGATCGCTGAGTGTTCACATCTCCGTTTCACACGTATTTGCCACAAAATCCCCTCCAAACTGTTTTAGCACGTGATGTAATAGTTTCCCTTATCTGGAAATTGAGAGTTTGTAGAATTCAGCAGTTTAAGTAATTTTATTCTTTAAACTTTTCAATGCTATTTTTCTCCTCATGTACATCCATCCTGCATATACATGTATGTCTGTGCTAACAGCATCTTGGTTGAAGGATTTGGAAGAAAGTAGGTCTGAGCGGGAAATGAAGAGAGCCGTTATAAAATTTTGAGTCATTGAAGCAACACTGTGGACTGTAACTAGGCTGCAGGCTGGACAGTAGTGGAACCGTGGATCGATTCTCAGGTTCTTCGAAGCGCCCAGACGGTCCTGGAGCTCTCCCAACATTCTATTTAATGGGTACTGATGGCTTTTCCCCCCCCCAGGATCGTAGAGGTCGGTATAAGAAGCGTACCCCTGAACTTCCTGCACAAATGAGTTGAACGAAACCTCCACACATGACTTCATGGCAAGCTCAGGGATAACTTTTCATCACCTGAAATGCCTGCTTTTAATTCTAAGTTTCCTCTACCTGCTCTCCACGAGGTTAAAAAGCAGCTGTATTTGAACCAAGATATGGCCAGTTCTTCTGCTTCTCATAGTGTAAATGTGATTCATAATAGCTCAGTATAGTGATAATGATACCGGCCGCACAACTGGAGAACTGGCAGTCGATTCCCGGAAGGAATATAGATTTCACCAGACAATCGCGTCCAGACCACTTCTTGGTCCCACTCAGCTTAATAGCTAATGTGTACCCCACGCAAAACGGCCGGGGTGTAAAGCTCACAACTTCACTTAGAAACGGGGTTAAAAATGCTTAAGATTTACCTTCATTACGACTATTTGTGCATTTTCCTTTGAGATACGAGTGAAATGCTGACTGTTTTCCTGCGCGTTAATCGCATTTCTTGAATATTCCGTGTTGTATCACATTCAAAACGAATTTTTTTGTATTTGGATTTTACAGGAATAATTTGGATAGCGAAATAAGAGAATGGCTACCAAGCGTGAAAATAGAAGTTAGGTAGGAAGAGCGCGCACCTGTGGACCCCATACCTCTATGTGGTTGTTCCTGTTATAATGCAGGTTGAGGACCCGGTATATCTCGGAATCTCCGCCCACGTGCAGGTCTTCTGCGCTCTTGACGCCTTCACTGACGGCCTGTCTTGCGTACTTCTCCATCTGGATGTAATAGAACTCCCTGAAACAATAAAGACGGCGTCAGAGTTGAGATTCTGTTGGTCGTGACCATGAAGTTTTCTGACTTGTGGGTTGTGGGGAAACCTGCTGCTTCCATTTGAGGTCTTACACTTTGAAGACGGAGACATCAGGTCCCTCCCCAAGGCTCGTTTCTTACCACAATAAAGTAATACTCACAACACCTAAGAGTGCATATGGCTGAAATTATTCATGCATCATGTTATCCAGTGAAGTACCAACTCCAAGAAAAGTGAGAGGAATAGATCTATTTTGAAGGCTCTTTTCCGTTGTGTTCCGGCATTCACTCTGAAGTTACTAATCATATCGGATAGTTTTAGTTTATCTCGGATAAGAATCAGAACAGATGAAAGATATCAAGATGAAAGCTTTCTTGAATGTAATGCCGTATAGTTTGATACATGGTTACCAACGTTTCGGGGGGACCGGTTTCCTCCGAAAGATTTGTACATCATGTACCAAAATACTTGACGTGCCACCACACAAGATTGTAATATTAAAATTTATCGTTGCGAAAATCTCACGTGTGGCTTCAGATAACAGTGCAGAATAGCGTAATTCAAGGTATCTTTGGAACCTCACAGAAATGCCATTCTTTCCTAGATTCTAAATTAGCTTGTATAACACTCTTGGAGATCTATGAATTTCTCAAGAAGGACTCTGTACCATGCAGTTAGGCAGTGAGTTATTTAGACAGTTTCCGTTTGTTTCTGTTATAACTCTTATAAAAGTTCACAATGATTTCATCCCCATCTGAGGTCCTAGCCGTGCGTTGACTGCAGATTTCATTCTTCATAATTAAAGAATTTGTTCTGTCATCGGAACAAGGTAATTGACTGTCAGTGTCGTTCTGATGACATGAATCAAGATCTTACTTCACCCCTGAATGTCAGAGGATTACGGCCCCACACACACACACACACACACACACACACACACACACACACACACACACACACACACA
>Ga0123354_10007414_pt1 | contig 16512 bp, 9 predicted proteins | sample TergutLab28metaG_2_FD_97872 | JGI IMG/M metagenome (GOLD analysis project Ga0123354, IMG submission 97872) | Labiotermes labralis P4 segment gut microbial communities from Petit-Saut dam, French Guiana - Lab288 P4 | ecosystem: Host-associated > Arthropoda: Insects > Digestive system > Gut ...
AGATGGATGTATTAACATCCGAAACATGTTGAGCAGTAAATTGACATAATAAAGCAAGTGTCATCAAAGTTGGTCTACCTTTATTCAAATATCAAGATGATGCACGGTCCAATACACATAAGAAGTGACGCACGTATTTTGTCTTTGTGAAATGCGCTGAAATTTCTGTTTAAGCCTACATGATGTTAAATTAATCAATAAATTACACACATTTCTTTACCCCCGCTCTGATTAAAGTACGTCAATAAGACATGGGCAGTAATTCTGTAGCTGTGATTTTCACTACCCTTAAAGTAGCAGTCGTCAGTGCCAGTGCGTATATATATCCGAACACCAGGTTTAAGACAGCATAATCCGGGTTCTAAACGTGTTTTATCATAAACATAATTTTTCGATTCGGTGACGAAATTCAGTTTTGTCTTCGCACACAGTATTAACAGTAGATATACCTCTAAGGCCAACCAGTCAGAAAGTTAATTTCTAGTAACACGCGTATCGAAGTCCCTATTAATGCCTGGATCCAGCTGATGCTGCGAAGTCAAGAAGGATAGGTTGTTCCGAAACATCGGTCAATAACTACGGATATACGTCACGTAACGTCCCAGAAGTGCGAAGATCTCAACTGTGAATTCATTTTAACCAATATTTCTACATAGCCAACAATCAACGCTGGCCACAGCCTGTTAATTAAGAAGCCACCTACATACAAAATACTGCTTCACTTACCTACTTGATGTACCTTCGACATTCTCCCGTTTGGCGCCATTTTTGACACAGCCTCCACCTGTAAATATATTATTTATACTTAACACTTCTGAGAGTTATGCTTCTTTCTTCTGAATTGCTAGGGGTGAGGGAAGAGGAATTCGATTCCTGACAGTCTGCGGTAACAGTGTTTCTTACCACCAGCCATATAACAACACATAGAACGAGCCATGCTCCCTTCCCGCAGTTAACGGAAGTGGGGTTCTCGGGTAGACTTATGTCTGACCATGGAGCGCCACGTTCACATGACTTACACAAATGCGCGCAGGGGGTGGCTGCCTTTGCTTCTTGATTCATGTGCCCCATCACGAACGAGTGTGGGAGCTTACATTTTAAATTTATCTCTAGTAACACCACGACACCAGAACCGGAAGATTCAATACCGTTAAATATTGACCACCGTGTTGTAAACGATTAACTATTAACACGTTATTAGATATTGTTGCGCGACATTATGCTTAACACTTAAAGTACAGAACTACTTTTCTGAAAGTTCTCCTCTCATATTACTTATTTAACGCAGTGGGTTATGACCTACTTTTATGAGGTCTTAGAAATAGAAAGTAAGCATTATTTAGTAGACACAAAGGAAATATGCTAAATCACGCGTTATTGTCAATGTACTGTATTACTCTTCTTGTTTATAAAAATACGTATCATGTAATCACTGGGAAAGTCTGTGATCATTAGGTCGGGCAAGTGTTGTGTAAGAAGATTTCAGTTTTCCAGGGTATGATGCAATGTCGGCTGGTAAATAGTTACCTACGCTTCGGAGGAGAATGATATCAATATCAGGTCTAACAGTCCATGGAGGGGCTGCTGCTTCCATATTCAGGGCCTAAGCCAAGGCTTGATCAACAATTCATGTGGAGTGGAAAACTTCAGTATCATATAGTCTGCATGCGGGCAACATGCATATCAATACCAAGAACGACCTATGAATAAGTATACGTATAATTATATGTTTAATTAGTTTTATCTTAGTATTTTTCTACTTATAGAAACATTAAGTATTTATAAAAATGCAATTCACAACCTAGGCTGGGTTGTCGTTATTTTTAGCACCCTTTTACAAAATTAATTACCAGTGTCATATATGCCTCCATAAACAAACAGGTCATAAGTTTTCAACATTGTTTCGGGGTTCTATCTCGGCTTTGCCAGGAAAAGGGTTACAGGACTTCTCATTTAAGATGTCTCCGCGCGTAACATAAGGCTGTGTTGCGGGCAACAATTTGCCGGTAAGCTACAGGTTGAGCGGGTCTTGTCTAAGCAGCCCTAGAAGGCTTGTTCGACCACAAACGTGGAAGAAGCAGTTTCCTACAAAAGTCAGTATCTGCCAATCAACATAGCTACTTATCCCAAAAGAATCTGAAGTTTATTGGACCGTGCATCATTGTGATAAATGAAAAATAAAAAACCAACTAGATGCCACTTATTGTTTTACTGTACTTCTTATAGGCTCAACATGTTTCGGGCATAGTAATGCCCGAAACATGTTGAGCCTATAAGAAGTACAGTAAAACAATAAGTGGCATCTAGTTGGTTTTTTATTCTTCAGTTATCCCAAACGAATTTACTCATCATTAACATCGCTGTGGGTAATTCATATTTCAAAATGTTGTGTATGTACTAAGTCAAGAATAAATTGACATTATTGTACAAATACATGAATTCGCTTGCTGAACAATGAATGCTTTACTGTTGGTGTGACACCCAGCAACAGTACTGCCTAGTTATATTTCAACATCCTGCACGTCTTTCCTGTGAAATTTGTGACGACTCAGTGAGGTTTTGTTTCGTAATCTACATTACACTTCTTAAACGTAAGATAGGCAACCATCAAAGCTTCGTTATTCTTATCTCAAGTAACGTTATCAAATTGCACCCCAGCTCCCGTGATCAGTGCAGTTTATTGCGGTGGATTTACCATCGGTCCCTCAGTTTGGCAAAATTGCTGTCAGGTACTCCAATTTCAGTTGAAATACACGAGAGCTCAAGTTAGAAATGGATTAGGTGAGTATGGCTTAAATTTATTTTGCCCAGAGCAGCGATCGGTGAGGATGTTGTAAAGACGGTAATGAAGATCACTATCCCGTAAAAGACGAATAATTTACGGATAATTTCTTGACTAGGTGAACCACTACTAGATTCTGAAGACGGAATCAGCCGCATGGAGTTAGTTCGAGAGAGAGTTAGCACTCTGAAGCGATGGGCCAGATTAACCCTACGAAGCCAGAAATTCGTCTAAATTATAGGCCTATATTAAATGTTGTTTCTACTTCACAGAGAATAATATTCTCCTCTATTACAAAGGTAGTTGATGTTGTTTAAGAAAAGATCCAGTTTTTATTCCGATAATAATCAGGAACAAATAACTAAACTGTGCAGTCAAAATGCGGAGATTGACATATTACATAATTTGGTACATATCATTAAAACTGTGGTCAAGAGTATTAAAGGAAGCATCAGGATATCTTTTGTCGCCTGTTCTGTCGATAGTAAGAAAGTCTATTCTCCACTTTATGGTTCACTTACGGACAAAATTACCTTTATATATCTGTCGAATTTGCCGTAAATAATTTGCATCTTTGTCAAAGGCTGTAAGCAAATTCCTGTTTACTTTACTTTCAGTTTGGAATAAAGGATGTGTTACTTTCACAATGGAAATTGTGTTTCAGTATAAGATGTTACCATGTGCGTGACAACATGTTGTCTACGTACTTACAATTATTATGGGGAGTTGTAGGGAAAAATTAGGATAGATACCTCAAGCCAATGACGCCACTGACCCGAATGCTCAGTACAGCGTCTACCTACACTTAAGTCATAAAATTAGTTTTTGGTTCATTACCGTCCTTCATTGGAATCGTTCGGTGCAGCTGTAGTTGTAGACTGAGGCTTTTCCATGCTTTTTCCTCATTTGTAAGGCAAATGCCACGGTATAACTCGCAAAGACAGGGAACGGCCCACACCCTTCCCAATTAGTTTGACCACTCTGGTTTCGAATCCCAGAAAGCCTTCCAACAAAAGTTGTTAAATGTGTTGTTCTGTGTGTTGTTTGTGTGTAAATGTGTACTGTACTATTGCCACCGGGTGTCAAATAAATCGCAGTTAACAAATGTATCATATCATATCATATCATACCATATCATACATTGGACTTAGCTTGACAGAGTACAGTGCTTTCGGCACGTAGTATACTTTATTGAACAGAAACAGGGCTGGTGCAATTGAAGGAGGTAATCGTTATATTCATTTAAATTTTATATGGTTTTAGCCAGTTACCTAATTACTATTTATAATTCTTGAATGGTTTAGAATTCAGACCTTGAGATGATCTGTTCCGAGGCCTTTGTGGTCTCGTTGATTCCTACGGATCAATAACGTGACGACGACTTGGAACAGCGCACAGCTGGCACATTCTTAAAAATATTTGCTTATCTTCCCCACGTGGTGATCACTCTAAGATGCCTGTCTGTAGTATGGGCATTACAATGAAAAATGGGTGGGAGACCGAGGGACTATTGAAACTGTGACACTTCTACTGACACATAACAGTAGATGGATTTACTTGCCTCTCTAAGGGAGTAAAAATTTGGGCTTACGAGATCACCACGTTGTCTGTGCGTGCTTGCTTCTCCACCGTTTCAACTTTACAACCACTTGGCCAATTATTATGAAGATTGGCAAGAACTTTATGCTATTACAGCACACTCTAGGGCCGTAATTTTTAATCTCTGACAATCAGTGAAACCGGCATGTCGGAGGCCCGAAATGGTAAGGTGGACGCGTCAATGGAGCTACTTAGCTGCTTGAGGTTACAACAATGATATACGACAATAGACCTTGGAAAAATGTGCAGTTGTTGTTAAATTATTAATCTTGTTGAATGTAAATTAACGGCATAACGACCACAGTCTTTGGGTTTCGTTGGGGTGGCCATGAATGATGGAAAACAGGAGTTAAAATTTGTCCCATTACACGCCATGTGGACATATAGGAAGAGTCAGTGTATGGTTCCAGTCTTACTTGACTTCGGAACTAGATGGAAGTGAGTGGTCAGCTTCACGCTTCAGCCACTTTACCCACGACGAAAGATCCCGCGGTACCCATTGAAAAGGAGGCTGGGTGAGCCCCAGAGCCAGTCTGACCGTTGTGGGGAAGAGATACGTAGAGTGTCTTGCTTCTGCTGGGATTCGAACGCCAGATCTTTCATTCCGTAGCCTAACTACTATACTGACAAGGAACGTGAGATCTGGCACGCTCTTTCTACAAAGTCAAACAATCCAGTTGTCATTATAACAAGGAATTTGCTTAAATTTCCGAATGCTTCTATTTGTATCGTTGGTGGCAGGTATGAGCAGTTCCAAGTCGCAGTGGAATTGAAGTATGGACTTCTTGACGTCCGCAAAATCATAACAGGTTTTAGCGTAACATAGGATTTCTTCTTCGTACCGCATAAAAAATGGAAGATAAAAAAACGAGGTTTATGGGGACATTTTCTTATAAATTTCTATCCGTTAATAATGTATCAAGTGCACTGGCTAGTAACACTGGTAGTAACAACAACAGGAGTAGAAATATCTATATACTGTACACGAAACATGGTTTGTAAATAAACAATTACAAATATGCTGATAGTAGGAAATACTGAGGTCAAATCCGACATTTCTAGTATATACAGTCTCTAGTCTCTTCTTAGTCAAAATTCTCCACAAAAGTGAAACAAAAGACATTGTACTTATAAACGTGTAGGACTAGAAGTATTATTGTTTGTCTAAGTGAATCTTGTTTAAATGCGTGTTACGAAGAAAAATGGATCAATGAATGTCAGACTGTGACTGCGCAAGTGGGTCTGTTATGCAGATAAAAACTGGGTCAGTGTTGTGTAACACATGTACTGTATCACGTAACGAAATAACGAACTTTTTAGGAGATTCTAGGTATATTTGGCAGCAGAATATATAAGCAGACAAGGGCACTGCTTACTTTATTGTTTCGGTTCTTGTTTTATCAAGACTGCTGTGACATTTAACTGTGCAGTGCTATATCATGACATTTTGTAAGAGTGATTCGACTTCCTCTGCGAAAAAGAGTTCATCTTCAGGAGGTACTAGTTCCGTTTATTATTAGGGTACTAGTTCCTCTGCTGTTGACGATATCCATCGAATTTTATGGCACCCATTAATTTATTCCGAGGATCATAAGACCACCTTAGGGATCTCTACCCTGCGCCGGATGGATCCAATCAACACAGTCACATCATGTTTTAAGACGTTTTCGTTTGGACTCTTTGCCATTCGAGCCAGACTCTTACATTTTAATTTCCCACAATACCAACATGGCGGGCGCACGAACTGGTAAAGTGAGACACTAGCGCCATTTGATTTAGGATTCTAAAATGGCGTATAGTAATGGATCAACGAAAGTACGCGGTCTTCAATGAAATGATTTGTGAGACCAACTTGATGCAGCAATTATGATTTATTAATCAACCATTAGCTCAACATACTCAACAGTACTTAATGTACTGCCTGGAGTCTTGGGAAGCCGGGAGGCAGGTCGCGTGCACATCGTAGAGGCTGTTATTCGAATGGAATGTTTACTTACAAACCATGTTTCGTATACAGTATATAGAAACTTCTACTCCTCTTTTTGTTACTACCAGTGTTACTAGCCAGTGCACTTGATACATTATTAACTGGTAGAAATTTATAAGAAAATGTCCCAGTGCACCCTTTTTATCTTCCATTTTTTGTGGGGTACGAAGAAGAAATTCGAATAACAGCCTCTACACTGCGCACACGACCTGCTTCCCGGCTTCCCAAGCCAGCCAGCAAGCACATTAAGTGCTGAAAACCATATGCAGTAATATACGGCCTTGCGCTCCTGAAGATGGGCATAATGGTGCCCGAAACATGTTGAGCTAACGGTTTATCAATAAATCATAATTGTTGCATCAAGTTGGTCTCACAAATCATTTCATAGTAAGAATGCACGGTCACAAGAACATAAAAAAATATGTAAGTCTTCGTTTAAGTATTTTTTTGGTAGCCTGTAACATAACATCGTTGCAGCCCAGTGTCATTTTCTTAAGCATTCAGTTTCATTGCCATAACCAAAATTACTGTTGTTTGGCATGGGATTTTTTTTTCAGAGTTTGATAGTAAGCGTACCTGTACACAATGTGTAGAATACTCTCTGTCGATTAAGGTTTACAAAAGTGGCAAAGCTGAGAATTTTGTAAATTTTATCCAATAATTTTAACTTAGACACAATCCATATTTAAGGAAAAACTCCTTCGCAGCAGCAAGTGAAGGAGTCACAGCAGGGGTAGTGAATATGTAGGACAGAAATGTGTGCAGTGGTAGAGCAGCGTTAATGGGTTAATATCTCGAAAAGGCATCAGCCAAAAACATTCAGGCAGTGTAGGTCCATGCGCGATAAAATAGCGGCTTACATAAATTACTTCAGTGTTCTTCTTCTAATCTCCACATCTCAGTAATTTGCTGACATAAGCCAATGTATTTACCGATTTCGTCAGTGTTAATGCTGCATATATTACTGCTGAGTGGACTCAACGTGTAAGCTACACACTTTTCATTTTGTCACACAATAACACACTGTACCAACGATTTTATGCAATTGACTGATCAGGACTCCATAAGGTGACGTTATTATAGTGGCAGTCATTATTAAGCACGTGCAAATAAAACGAAACGCATTTGCCTCGAACTCGAGGGTTTCTGTTCTCCAGTATACAGAATAAAAGAGAGTTCGTTTCTTATTTACTTAGGCAAAGTTAATATAATGTACGATTAACTTCTTCAACCACAATCTTCTTTCCGTGGTCCTGCAATTATCGCGTTATCCTCGTCTTTCAGCTAAATAACTCCATGGAATATTCTTATAATGAAAGCCAACGAGATGCACTATTTCTCAAATTTATTTGATAAAGTACTCTACATGTTTCGGATAGGTCCACTTTCCATCATCAGGAGTATCTCAACACTGTATACACGCAATAGGTATTTGTCATGCTAGTGCTGTGGCTGTCTGCTAGCGTGGTCAGGATGGAACTAACATGAAATTACCTATTGCGTTTACACAATGTTTAGATACTCCTGATGATGGACAGTGAACCCTTCCGAAACATGTAGAGTACTTTATCAAATAAATTTGAGAAATTGTGCGTCTTGTTGGCTTTTATTATAAGAATATATCACGATGCGCGGTCCTCTGAATATCAAACTCCATGGAACAAAGCCGTTTTTGAGATCCGACCAGTTCCTCAGTTACTAAAGAAATTTTTTGCTTTAAGGAACCCAAAGACTAATTTTTTTTCTCCAAAGAGCCCGATACTGGCCCCTAACCTGAGCCACGTGAATCTAGTCCATTCCACCCCTTCTTACTTCTTAAAATAAATACTAATATTATCCTCCCATGTACACGCAGATCTTCCAAGCCGTCTCATTCCTTCAGGTTCCCCATCAAAGAACTGTTTGCATAGTTCATTTCTACCACCCCATACGTACCACATGCCCTGCCAGTCTTGTCCTCCGTGACTTGATTACTCTGGTCTGGCGAGAAATACAAACCCTGAGGTTCGTCACTATTCAGTGTTTACTAGCCTCCTCTTACTCCGTATCGGGTGCAAATATTTCCCTTACTACACTATGTTCGAACACCCTCAGTGTGTGATCTTCCCTCATTGCGTGACTAAATCGCACAACCATACAATATAACAGGCCAGAAAAAAAAAGTCTGGACTAAATGATAGCAAGCATTTCCTGAATTTAATATGCTCTTTATTACTTCGGTGGTGAGCGTTTGGTCTGTTACTGTTGTTCCAGAATGTTTGCAAATTTTCACACTTTCAATATTTTATTAATTATTTTTCTAGTGTTGTTTCGTCACACATTTCTTTGTTGATATGTAAACATATACCTTGTTCTGTCAGTAGTTACTTTTAAGATCAACTTTCTTGCTAGCGACTAATAAAGCTTCTGTGTTTTTCTTTATCGTACTTGTGTTTTGACAAGTAAATTAGCATCTGCGTTGGACGTGAGATGGCAGTAAATCACCTATATGCAGACTGCAAAAAAAACCTTTGATTAAGTTAGGATGAATATTCCCTATAAAATTGAATTAAAACTGATCTTCATAAGAAAGAAGTGAGGTTAATTAAAATGAGTTTAAATGAAATCTGTAATAAAATGTGGATATGAAAACATCTGTCTGTTACGTTTTGTGTTTCAAATTATCTGAAAAGCGGGGAAGTTATATCGGCGTTGTTTTCCAACTTTGCTTTAGAACGTTTCATGAGGGACATCAAAGCAAACCCGGAGGGACTGAAATTGCATGGGCCACGTTACCTTTGGTCAGAAAAGAGGGAAATGAATTATTTACTGCGGTGGCGAGTGGTCGGTGTCGCACACCGGAGGCCCGGTTTCGATCCCAGGTCAGTCCATGTGTGATTGGTGGTGAATGTAGGAGTACTGGAACAGATTTGTTTCAAGTACTTCGGTATAATTCAGCTAAGTCTCCATACTTATATTTCTATTCACGTACCATCCACACTCAACAATAGTAGGGATGAACAGATTCTTTAAAAAAGCCACTGTTCTCTCACCAGACCAAAACCTGATGTGCCCTGTTTAATTTCATTTTCTCCTTGCTTTCTTTGACTTCCGTAATAGCGCATACTGAAGCAAAGTTGAAAAGCAATGTCTGTGAAGTATCTCCTTTTTTTCAGACTTCGGAATAAGAAGTGCAGTTGACAAATGTTTCCATGTGACACTTTAAATAACCGAGTAAGTTTGACGAGTATACAAAATTCAATAAAAATATTATCGAAAACTTTTCTTATAAACTAAATCGTAGAGTTTTTTTTATGTCCGCAAATTAGTGATATAAGTTTAATCCCGCAATGTTTTCTATTTCCTTCCCAAGTACTTTGCCATTGCAGAATACCTGATCAGTCTGTCTTGAAAAACGATAAGAGAACAGCTATTATATCCCAGAATGTTGGCATGAACACGTCATAACGCTTAAAACATTAGTATTTCGAGCACTGAGATGTGCATGAAATGATAAGGTCTACAAATTACTAGTTCTGGAGAGCTGAGCTCACCGTTATGGAGCATAAGTGTGTCGTATAGAGCTGTGGTAATTCGATAACTTGATCGGAAACTGTAGTTCGAACCCCGGCAGACACGCGATTCCTTCCTTCATTTACAGGAACAGGACTGTGATTTTCATCAACCCTCCATGTTAAGGGACACGGCCATATTCTTGGTGCGTAAAAGGGACGGAATTCTTGATTTGAATTCTTGTATTTGTGGTTTTAGTATCTAATGGACAAAGGCGCGCCATGAAGTTATTTTTGCTCACTTTTCTTGTAATTAGATAGAGGCTTGTGTTGTGATAATGCCCAGGGTTCTCCCTTTTTAATAACATTATAAACGATGTATAGTTTATATAAAACACGGTATGAGGGCTATGAGAGTACAAGTAACCACGAATGTGCACATATTATTTCATGGTGTCAGTAATACCCGTATGGGAGCCACGCATTCTTATGAGGTAAGAGCTACGCGATTCGCAATTTGTAGATTGATGGAACTTTTAACAGTATTAAGAGAACTTCAAAAAATGCATTTTTATTAAGGTAATTATTTGTTTAAACTGTAAAGTAAAACGACTGCTATGTGAAACCTACTTTTATCTCTATTTGGTGGTTGTAACTATGCACTGGAACTGTGAAATTATTTTGGTGAAAATTGACAATAAACGTGTAGGCCTATAAAAAATTTTGTTCGACTTTTTTGTGCAAGTTAGTAATTACAATCTTATTGACAGTGCGAAACTTGAGACAATATCTAACAAACTAAACTCAGACGAAATCACCACCAGTGAAAATAATATGTAGAAATTAATAATTATAACGTATAAGATATTAATTCATAATTCATGTTAAACAGATCGAAAGGTTTGAAGGGAAGCTAACGTCACAGATTTCCCACAATTTCTCGTCATTAAGAAGAACAGGTTCGTAAAGAAATTATGCAGCAGAATTCGATATAGGTTCAAGTTTGATCTCGTTATATCGCAACTTACTAGAAATGTTCTAAAAATAACTGGAGAAGACCCCAAAACTCCAAAACATCATAAACATGTTGATATGCTTCATTTTATGCGGTATGATTGTGCCAAATGGAATTGAGTACAACTGTAAAACTGGGAAAGTATCGCTAACAGCGCGTGGAAGTGCGCCACTAAACGCCTTCTTCCTCCTTTGTATGTACCGAGGAAAAAACATGTTTATTCCTTACGGCCGAATAATTTTATGTGCCTGGCTCCATATTTCCAACCATGCAGGAGGAACAGATAACAAATTCTTTTATATCTCTAACGATTTATTATCATCGTACGATTTTCATTCCACAATTTCTTTAAATAATGAGCCTGATTCTTACATCATCTGGTGCGACCCTGAAGATGAAGGCAGCATGTTCTTGCAAAAGTTGGTATCCATATGCAAAAACACACAGTATCACAACAACAAGAGTACATTTTGAACAATCATTGTCTTGAAAACTGGAAAAAACTAATCACATTCTGTATAAACATAAAATTTTCATTTACAAAATATAGTTTTTTTCATATACATTGAATTTCCCATTCGATAAATCCACTTTTTTAGGATTATATTCTGCGTTGCCTACGCATGGCTGCAGCGACAGTTGATATTTAGCGTGATACTTATATGAAGCTTACGAGTCTCTTATTACTGGCAGTAATTAAGTGGACTTTGGTCGATGTATTTGGAGTAGTGCTGTAAGAATCTTATTCTAGATGAAAAATAAACCTCAAACACAATTGCATGTCTCTTAAATTAAAAAAAATATTACACGAAATTTATAGTAAGGGCTTTAAAGTTAGTCCAGATGTTTCGCCCTATTGTTACCTAACTGGCTAATCATCATATCTCAAAACATTTCTGAACGCGGCATCTCCACTACAGTGCTTCTGATTCTGTTTGATTCCCAGCTATAGAACGGGCCGTCTGAATGTAAGCTATGTAATTTTCATAAATGTGTGTAGACAAGCATTTCTGAAATGCAGACATCAGATCCTTCTTTGATGTATTACAAGGAAAAATTCAGAGGTAAGCAGATTTAAAATATTACAAAATACTGATCCAGCCACTCTACGTAGGCTGCACTCTGAATGCACTCTGTACCTGTCGGAATGTTTGCATATCACGTGACGGAAAGTTTTCGTGTATTTAAAAATGATCAGCATAGAACTGGAACCACGATTTTCTTTTTCTGCATAGCAACACTTCTAGATGAATGCTAGAGTACTGGAAGGGTGCACGCCCGGTCGGACTGGTTTCAGGCACACTACTTACCAAATAATACAAAAAATCATGCCTTGCCTTACAATGCATAAAATGGAACCAATTAATTTATGGATCAAATTGATCCCCACACAGGCATGTTAGTGCACCGTATTTTGAAGACGGTCTGGCTCCAGTACAGGTGTTTCGCACACATAACTTAGAACTGTTCATTAGTCCCATCGCTCAACAGTACATCATGCTGCAGTGTTACATTATTCTTCCCCTATCCAATGACGCAGTTAATATTTTTGTACAAATACTTTACACACTGGCCTGGTACTAATATCTGCGTGTTTTATCATAGTCGTGACATATTTTCAAGCCATAGCGTGTTTAGTAACGTTACGAAGAATAGGTGGCTGCAGTAACTACTGCTGTAGACCTCACAGGAAGGAGACCGTGCACCCTGGCTGTGGCAAAAATAGTGCCTTATAATAAACCATCTAGGCAATTAACTCATACCCTCATTTGCCGTCAGATCTAACATAATCTTGTCACATATAGCTGGCCACTAAACAATAAAGCAAATATAACTACAGGTTCACTTAGAAGCGAGTAAATGTTTCAACTACGCGTGCAAAACAAATTTAAAATTGTTTTCTATTACTTGAATGATATTTTTTGAAAGTTTTATGAAATAGATTCGAGATGGGGTTAATACACTATAAATTATGAATTTTCGACGGCGTAATTACGACAGGTTCAAAGCCCTTTCCCAGACTTCCACAGAAGTTCTGATAAACTGCACAAAACTTCGAGTCTATCGGACTTCGTATTCTATCTGTCAACTCCTACATATTACATTTTTGTTTGTCAAATATTGATTATAAATACAGATATGTGGTCGCAGATCTTCCAAATACCCTTTCTTAGCATATTAACGCGCTACTAAGTCATGTGTTATGTAAAAAGGTAACGGTAAAGTGACCCCGTTACAGACCCGGTGTGGCCCAGAGGGTGGGTAGAGGTATAGCTCTACGCTTCCATGACCGCGGCACTAGAAGTTGGTGAGTGGTCAGCAGCACGCCCCGGCCGCACTTTACCACCGGGAAAGATCCGGTACCCATTTTACAGGAGGCTGGGTGTACCCCAGGGCCGGTCTGGACGGGCGGAAAATCTCGTCACCACCGGGATTGGATCCCTGACCGTCCAGCCCATAGTCAGCCGTTATAGCGACTGAGCTACCCGGCCCACTCATGTGTTATGTAATGGCATTAAATTATAAAGGGATAGTATTTCAATTATACATCTAGATTACATACTTGAAATTCCATCCCCAGATTTACGACGACCAGAACGAGAAGTCAACTGTGTCTTAAGTTGGTCCCTTCACAGCGACTTCACTTGGAAAGCGGCTTAGTTGTCGAAAAATAATAAAGTGAATGGTAAAACAAGGGTACGAACTTTCGTAACGTGAATAACATTTAGGCTCGCTGTCCAGCACGAATATGTCGACAGACAGGGCCTAAATTAATGACATTCTGTAACGGAACTGTCTAACTCACGGAAGGTAGGCTACATTATCATTTTATAATTAGTGAGTACACATTATAAGTTACTTTCTGTTGAGGCTTACAACAGTGTCTTCCTCATAGATCGGTATCTAACAGTGTGCGTGCAAGTATTTCTGAAAGTTATTTCATGACTCCATTTCCTGACATCATATGTCGTTCCAATTGTTCACGATTGTAACAAGTTAATAAACTAAGAAGAGAAAATCCACGTTCCTGCGGATCACTGTGGCAGAAAACGTTAATGAGGCACTTTTACTCCTGTCCAAACAGCATATCGGCTAATAACGCTTATAGAAATTCTTAACATTATGAACATTAGACTGAAATCACTGCACGTTAAGCTTGCTTCCTTTCATGTCATTGTACTTGCTTACTGTGCTGGTGGAATTCGGAAAGAATCCTTGATTATAAGAACAGCGTATTGTGGTTACTGCTTCCGCTCGCTAGGAAACTAAATAGAGCTACGTATCTAAGAAGATTATGTAATACCGAGGAAAGCTCCCCTTCTTCTGTCGGAGCTTTCTTGCAGTCAATAACGTATTTTTTATTAAAATGTTATGACCTCGCGTTCTCCTTCATCATGAATAAATTATTTCAACTGTTAACGCTGTGAGGTATCTTACACAGAAAATAAAACTGTAACGAAACAATCAGATAAATTTAGAAGCTTTTTGGACATTCTGAACGAACACTGTTTAAGAAATTACTAAAGAAAACCACGTCGAAATTTCACAAGTTATTAATATCGCGTCACTATTACAAGCTAGAGAAAACAGGACACTAAAGAGAACAACTAGAAAGAATGAAAGTGTCTTAAGTGTGGTAAGTAGGAAGATTATCAGAATAAACACTGCGAATTTTGAGTTTTTCGCAGCACGTAATCGATAATCCAAGTCTTTTGGAATATCGATGGGTAAGTGGTTCCTTAATGTTTAGAAGGAATATGTCATCTTCGTTTCCATCTTCATCTTCAAGATATCCAAGATTTTAATGAAGATCTTGAACTCTTGAAGATGAAGGCGACACGTTCCAGCAAAACGTAAGGAACCACCTACAAAACGACCGAACGCCAAGTCCCAGAAGACCAGAATTCTGTATAAACAACACCCGATAAAAGAAAAATGAATGCAACGCATATGAGAGGACAGATTCAAGCACACAAAGCGTCTATGATATGGCCATACGATAGGTTACAGGAGCGTATCTTGAAGAATCGTATCCTGTGAATGCTAGAAACATGGCTGGCAAAAGTAACTGCGGTATACCAGCCGAGATGATTAATATACGACCTGAAAGGCGATCAGACGAACAGTTTCGAAGCGAACCAGAACAGACTAACCAGCCTAAACCGTTGAAGTTGATGGTGATGACCTTAATCATCACGATATTCTACTTCGCAAAAAATGCACCAAAATCATTAGCGGGTGTGATTCGTTTATTTATTGCCGCGAATATTAGAAGTCGTACCCTTACGTTTCTTGAAAGTAGGAGGCCATGACGCAGCGTTCACATAATCCGTTCATATGTTCCCCTACGTAATGGACGGTGTAATATCCCTTATCTTACTCCAGTAATTAATTTATCTCCTTTCGCTAACTGGTTTATATCTTGTTTTACGACAGTTATTATAGCATGAACTAACTACTTCTAAAACTTACTTTTAAGTTAGTGTTTTATGTCGATCAGGAGGCTGTCCACTTTTGACTACATAAAGAATATACCGTATATTCTTGAATCTAATCCGCACCCTTTTTACAGTTTCAGAGGGCTAAAAAATCAGATGCGGATTAGAATCGCGCGCGTATTAGATTCGCGGTCGTGAGCTGGATTTTGGAAAAATGATAGAGATGCTGTACGTGCCGGAAGAACAATAAAATACAATCATTATTTTATTTATAATATTATATAATATATATTATAATATTTATAATTTATTATTCATCAGACTCGCCGTCATCACTCATAACTGAATCAGTCTGCCTTGTAGGCAAGGAACGGTCGAAGGAAAGGTGCGGATTAGAACCGCGAAGTAACTTCTTTTCGTTTAAGAAATCGGCAAAAAGTAGTGCGGATTAGATTCGGGTGCGGATTAGATTCGAGAATATACGGCAAATCAGGGGCAAACTGGCATGAACCGCAAGACGACCTCGGAAATTGTGGGGGAAGAGGAAGAAGAATTCTGTTGCGTAATTCTTGCGTTCAGGTTATTAAGTGTGTCACACAGCTGTTTGCAGTCTTTTGCGAGTAAAGTACGTAACGTCCGTTCGGTACTGTGATACCTAAGCGACTGCATTAGAAGGAAAAATGATTTCGTAAAATGATGGTAATTTGAAAGTTAGACATCCGGTTGCGTTCTTGTATAAATGTTGCTATGAAAATTACCAAAATAAAGTTTTGTTGACGGTTTTTGCTTATTAACTAAAATGCTCGTAGTTGGGGTTTTCGAAATGTTCGTGCAACTGCACGTGTCCATATCCAAAATATGTTGATATAAAATAAATGTACTCGATAGCAATTTGTAGCTTGGGGCTAGATAATAAGAAGCGTCCATATGTATATTTTGAGTAACCATTAAAAGAAATTTTGACGTTTTGCTGACCGTGCATCTCAGTATATTTATATCAGTATTTAACTAACTTGATGCACAAAATTTGTTTCACAATAAGTTTTATTTCATGCCTCTACATGTTTCGAGCACATGGTGTGATGATACCAGAGGCTGTGTAATGCAATTTTGACCTCCTGATGATGAGCGCATGTGCTCGAAACATGTAGAGGCATGAAATAAAACTTATTGTGAAACAAATTTTGTGCATCAAGTTG
>Ga0123354_10007415_pt1 | contig 16507 bp, 13 predicted proteins | sample TergutLab28metaG_2_FD_97872 | JGI IMG/M metagenome (GOLD analysis project Ga0123354, IMG submission 97872) | Labiotermes labralis P4 segment gut microbial communities from Petit-Saut dam, French Guiana - Lab288 P4 | ecosystem: Host-associated > Arthropoda: Insects > Digestive system > Gut ...
CCGCACTCACAAGCGTCCGCCACCTATCCCTATCCTGGGCCAGCCCAATCCAGTCCATATACCCACATCCCACCTCCTGGAGATCCATCCTAATATTATCCACCCATCTATGCCTAGGTCTCCTCAATGGTCTCTTTCCCTCCGGTTTCCCCACCAAGACCCTATACACCCCCTCTCCTCACCCATAAGCGCCACATGTCCAGCCCATCTCATTCTGCTTGATTTTTTCACCTGCACGATATTGGGCGAGAAGTACAAATCATTTAGCTCCTCATTTTGCATTCTCCTCCATTCCTCCGTTACCTCGTCCCTCCTAGGTCCAAATATTCTCCTCTATACCATGTTCTCAAACACCCTCAGCTTCCTTTCCTCCCGCAATGTCAACGACCAATTTTCACACCCATAAAATTTTAGCGCATAGTTTATGAAAAACGTTTATTTGAAAGGAAAAATATGAACTAAACGGCATTTTGTGGGACATAAAAGAGACGTTAGGCAGCAGCATGTCTTCAAAATGAAGGAAATTTCCTTTTTGCTTCAATATATATTAAGTGAATATCTAGGGGTATTTACCTACGTGCTGGTGCGTACGCTAACGCAGGTCTGTAAGAGGTTAAAGTTCTTATTAGAAAATTAATTGCGAAATTAGAATATGATATACCATGGGGGGGGGGGGCTTAGCTTTGTACATGTTAAATGGTTAGTTGCGGCCCTGAACCCAATGAGTCTGGGAAACAGTAATTGCTGTAAAAGGTGAACTTGCCCTGTCCACGCCATGAAGGCATATTAAGGGTTTGGAGGTACAGCTCCACTTATTCCTAACCTTGGCCCGCCCCGGTCGCTTTACTACCAGGACAAGAGGTGCCAGTACCCATTGAGTAGGATGCTAGGCAGAACCCAGGGCCGGTCTGGACCTTATGGAGAAAGGCAAAATCTTTTTCACATGCCGGGATTCGAACATCGCCTTGTCGAGCCCATAGCCTAATCATTCTACTGTATAAGCTGTCCTTCCTTCTGTTCATACAGCTGCAATATAACAAGATAGACAATGTACGTATAACGTAACAGTGAGGCGCGTTCGCTTAACCTTACCGTAGTGGAAAAGCAATAAGTATTAGGCTGCGTTTGAAACGTGATGGCACAAGAGCAGAAACCAGATTTCGTCTTTCGGCTAAGCGGACGAGTCCATTTAAATCGGCGTGGGGGAGGGGAAGTCAGCTCAGTCGACAATTGGCAGCCGAGGTGTGCGCATCAGCGGTAATAATGCTGGATACACCATCTTCCGAGGTAGTGTGAAGGGTACTGGCTACCCACTACATTCGCCAGTTTCCCCCTTCACTTCCCCTGCTGTGCGTCACCGTGTGTCATCACATTTCAACTGGGCTCTACATATTCTGTGTGTATGTTTGTAGGCTTAGTTATACAGCATGCAAAGCACGTGCATTGTATTGTATTGTCACGCGTGGCTATCTCATAAACGGTATGATTTTTGGTCAAAAAGTTACTAAACATAAAATGTGCCTGTTTTCCTCCAAATTTTGTCCGAAACATCTCATTCTAAGAAGAATTCAACGAGACACTCTATAAATAAAGGTAGAACTTCATGTAAAGTATTCGTTCTTCTTGTCTGATTTTAATGGGACTTGAATTTTCTTTGCAGATTTTCTAAAAAATACTGAAATTTCAAATTTCGTGAAAATCCGTCCTTTGGGGGCCAGGTTGTTCCATGCAGTAGGACATACGTACATTAAGGTAATAATCGCTTTTCGCAGTTTTGCGTACGCCACTAAAAATGAACCCAGTCACAATACTGACCGAACCCTCTCAAGTCTGTCGAACAGCTGAGTGACTGTCCTGGTGTTTATATGATCCCCATACCGAGGTAACAAGATTTGTTTATTCGCTGTTGGTCCTGCAGTTTTGAACCTGCCGTCTCCGGTCACCGTTTCCATCTTAAAGTCTGCAGCCGTTTCTTTCTTCAGCCGGCACTAATGGAACGCGTGCACCGTCCACGGATTGTATCTGCCCATGTGAGGGGAGTGTACATGCATGAGGGTTGGCAGCCCCCTCTTACTAGCCCAGGGAGGAACATTAATTAGCCCTTGATACATGCCCGGGGTTTCCTGAAAGTTTACCAGTTAATTAGAGCCCCCTCTCTACCCCACCCCCCCTTTCAAAACCCGTTTCTCCCTGTCTGCTAACCCGCCTGATGTAAATGAGACATAGAGAGAGGGAAGAGAAACAAAGGAGAGCAGCCCAGCCAAGTTCACATTGAGTTCTGATGACGGTGGCCGCCGCTGTCCGTCTCTTGTGTAAGGGCTGAAAGTGATCTCTCAAACAAATTTGTTACGTGTACCCGTACCAAAACCTCGTGCACCTTTAAGCTCAAAGTTGTAGTGAAATTTAATATGTTACGGTTGGTATTGTGTGCGGGAGTGACACGGCTTGAGTGTGGCTGCAGGTCCATATTTGTTGTTTGCAGTTTCACATTCATTGTCCAGTTCCACCAACACCATCGGGCAGCTCTGAGCTTATTGCAGTGTGAATGTGAATGTGTCTTGTTAGTCTGCGTATCTGTTTACACGTGGTTCGTGTTAGAGACTAGTAATGACGTCGGTATAGAAGTACATACAAAGAAATCGAAACATTGGGCTGTAATTCTCCTTCTGTCAACAAAATATAGGTCAATAGGCCAATAGGCAGGTAACAAATCCTCCTGAAATATCAGTAGCAATAGTAACATTGGCCGTAGAAAGGTTTATGCACTTATTCAGGTCCTGGTTCGATCCCAGACTTGTCCATACGAGATTTGTGATAGGCAAAATAGCATTTTGGCGGGGTTTTCTCCGAATAGTTAAGGTCTTTTTCCTTTAGTAGCAATCCATCAATGACTCAGACTTGTATTTCATTCATCTTCCATCGACAGCATATAATGTTAGCAGCTGACAGCGTCGTTATACAGGGAGAGTCTCTCGCTAGATGCCCGAAACTATTGTCTATAAAAAATTATATTATTGAGATAATGACTTGAAAATTTATATATACATACCGGGAACGATGCAAAACAGGACCTGCTCATAATCGATCTTTCACCAAATTCCGTTCGAAATGCCGTCTGGTATGCTTTAAATGAACCTGTTTGCCAGTATTTACGAACGAGAAACCCGCGCTGTTGGACTGTATACATAGACAATAGTTTGGGGCCTCTAGCGAGGGACTCACCCTGTATATAGCATTTCCGTCTTTGATAAGAGAATTAGCATCATGGAATGCGCAAAGCCACGGTAAAATATGAAGCGTCTTGCTCCCATGTGTCTCAAACCGTTGTACAATATTTCCACCCGTTATTAGGAGCGTTCCCAAAATTGCAAAAGCGACTATTAGCTTCGTCATTCCTGTCCGTCTGTCCGCATGAAACAACTCGATTCCCACTGGAATGATTTCAATGAAATTTGATATTTCAGTATTTTTCGATTAAAAGTAATAGTAAAGTGCACTCTTGTACAGGCACTGAGGCTCTGTACAGGCCGTAGGGCCCATAGGGGGAGTAGAGGTACAGCTCTACTGTTTCTTTAACCTCGGCGCTAGATGGGGGTGGGTGGTCAACGCCCGGCCGCTTTACCCCCGGGAAAGACCTGGTACCCATTGTACAGGAGGGTGGGTGGGCCCCGGGGCCGGTCTGGACAGTTGCGGAAAAATCTCGCCCCCACCGGGATTTGATCCCCTGACCGTCCAGCCCGTAGTCAGTCGCTATACCGACTGAGCTACCCGGCCCTTCATTTTTCGATTATCCGAAGTTTCATTAAAATCTGACAAGAATTACGGGTACGTTACATGAAGACCTGTGTACATTTATGTGAATATCTCGCTGAATTATTCTTGGAATGAAAAATGTTTCAGACAAAGTCGTAGAGAAATAAAAGCACACATTTTATTGTCGGTAACATTTTTTCGAAAATCGTGCCGTTTGTGAGATGATGTGGAAAGTTATTGTAGAAGCGGGCAGGCCACGGATGACAATATAACACGGCGCATGCGCATTGCATGCTGTATAACTGAGGTTACAAACGCACACTCAAAACACATAACACTTATTGCTTTTCCACTGCAACAATGGTTGCACAGACATTCCTCAATGTTACGTCATACGTGCATTGCCTTTCTTGTTGTGTCAGAACTGTAATTAATGTACTTCATGGCTAAGTGGTGAGGAAAATGTTTGGAACTAAAGGAAAGGAAGTTGTAATCGGAATACCTGGGTTCGCTAATCAGTAATGATAATAGCGTAGAAAAAGGAATACAAAGACTATTTTGGCCGGCAATACAACTTATTTTGCCGCTATAAGTCTCTTCAGGAGTCAACTTTTATCCTGAGCTACTAAAATTGTATTATGTAAGACACTAATAAGACCGGTAGTGTCGTGTGGAGCGGAAGTATGGACGTTGACGGAGAAAGAAGAACAAGCTCTGTTAATTTTTGAAAGGAAAATATTTAGAAGAATATATGGTGCTAAATATGGAAACGGGGAATGGAAAATTCGGACGAATCGAAAACTAGAAGAGATGAGCAAAGGAGAAAATATAGTAAAATGGATAAAAGGACAAAGGGTAAGCTGGTTAGGACACCAAGAGAGAATGGAGGAGGATAGGATGCCCAAAAAGATCTTCACTCAAGAACTGGAAGGGACGAGAAGAAGGGGAAGACCCAGGAAAAGATGGAAAGAGGAATTAGAAAGAGATCTTCAAGTGCTGGGAGTGAGAAGATTGAGAGAGTTGGTGGCAGATAGGAAAAAATGGAAGGACATTGTTCGACAGGCTAAACCCCACAGTGGGCTGTAGTGCCAGTGGAAGAAGAAGAACCACGGAAAACTACGACAGTTCTGTCGACACGCCGACATCATCTGACCTGATCAAGTTTCACCTGTACTCAACACTTGTTCCAGAGAATAGCGCTGTTGGAGAAATGTGACTACATGATTCACTAGTGATAAGTTACGGCCTGGTCTGAGTACATGTATACAGATACAGATACAGACCGTCGCTGCTCCGCATATATCATCTCTAGTAACGGAAAGAAGCAGGGGGAATCCTGACAGAATACGAGAGCTGCAACCCGCAGCAAATGGAGCAAAGTGGCTCCGACAGCGCCTCTAGGGACAGCTCAAACTCTTTCTTCACTCAGTATCCGAAGACGGATTTTTATGCTTCATATCCGACGCATCATGACTTGTCTCTATAGTCCAAACACCGTCACGAGGAGAGTCGAGTTAGTCGGCCAATGGCTTCAAGGTAGCCTTCCGTTAATTGTGGAGAGTGTGAAAAGTGAAAGGTATTCCGTTTTTATGTTACAACACTGCGAGGACCTGAGAAAATAAACGTAAGAACGAAAATACGCGGAGCGGAAGGAGGAACAGACACGACCAGTTTGTAGGGCAAACATTACTAACATAGTGTTCCGAGAACATAAATTGCATTGCAAATCAAGCACATACAAAAACACAAGAAGTGATCGTGAAATGGATATAAGCTTCAGCTAGTAGTTTTGAGGATTTCGAAGAATCGGCTTCACAAATAAGGACATTGTTGAGTAGTTACAAGAGACTTTGCCTACTAAGATAACATATCTGAGTACTTCAAACGGCCTTATATTGCTACGGTAACATTGTTGAGTAATGGTCTTGGACTGCAGAGGTAACATTGTTGTGTAGTTCAAACAGCTTTGGACTATTAAGGTAACATTGCTGTGTAGTTCAAACTGCCTTGGACCGCAAAGATAACATTATTGTGTAGTTCAAACAGGACTGTTAAGGTAACATTGTTGTGTAGTTCAAACACCTTGGACTGCAAAGATAACACTCAGTGCCAAGGGGCCAGTTTGTGCAGTTAAGTTCTTCCACGTCTCGGCCGCCAGCTCTTAGTGAGGTATTACAGTACATACGAGTACGAGTTGACATAACGTCGTCGAAATAAGGAAGCACCAGCATGTCGGTCTGTGCAATGTGGGTCCTAATAAGCGGGCCATTACATTCAGCCTATATCACTCTCAAAAGCAAAATAAGAACATAAGATGGCGACATTTTCGAAATTTCCGGTTCCGGGATCCCTGGCAGACATGTAATAGAGCAACATGAACAGTCTATTTCCGTAATGCAAACACACAAACCCCTTGAGAATCAACTGGAAAAAACTAATTCCTTTTCTGCGCCCCTTGCACCATCATACTTGCAATTTTCACTTAAATTATAGACTATAATAGTCCCCACTGTGGGCCGGGTAGCTCAGTCGTATAGTGACTTGAGGTACGGGCTGGGCGGTTCGGGATTGAATCCCGGTGGGGACATGATTTTCAGCCCGTTCAGACCGCCCACCCAGCCTCCTGTAAATTGGGTACCGGGTCTTTCCCGTGGGGTAAAGTGCGGCCAGGGCATGCTGGTAACCACTCACCCCCTTCTAGTGCCGCGGTCATGGAAGAGTAGAGCTATACCTCTACCCACCCTCTGGGCCACACCGGGCCTGTAACGGGAACACTATACCTTTTTTTTAATAGTCCCCACTGCTTTTTGTATTCTGCCAGAAGTGTATTTTTCTTTGGGATTAACCAACGAACCTGATTCCCGTTACACTGATTCATGGACCTAGAGACCACTTTAATAACAAGCTCTAATTACGTCACAAACAATCTCGCCGTAATTTTGAAATAAAGTATCTGCTCAAAGAAATCTGTATTATGCTGCTTACGTCCCTACCCTCCGCGGTGGTTTAAACAGGTGGCCAAAGAAAAAGGAATTACATTCCATTGCCTTTTGAATCCACATAATTTTTAAGCTTTTTTTCTTGCATTCCTTTTGAAGCAAAAACTGACCATCTCAGGTGAAATCCTCTCGTTGTGTATTTATTAATAAACTGTTTGTTTTTATTATCCGACAAACAAAACTACAGATTTTTAACAATTTTCCAACTAGATGCGACTTACTCAGTTTATTGCATTACTGTAGGCAGCTCTACATGTTTCGGGTGTTGACACCCATCATCAGGAGCTGGTACAACTGTAAATACAGCTTATGGTATTGATTAACCGGATCTGCTACCATCCGCTCTTGTTGTTCGGTTGGAAATCAACAGTTCCAACTGAGCAACGAAAGCGAATGGTAGTAGATCCGGTTAATCAATACTATAAGCTGTATTTACAGTTGTACCAGCTCCTGATGATGGGTGTCAACACCCGAAACATGTAGAGCTGCCTACAGTAATGTAATAACTGAATAAGTCGCATCTTGTTGGAAAATTGTTAAATTCGATTCACGATGCACGGACCCATGTATATAAATATTTAGTCTATATGACGCTAATAAATGTATCAGCTGTCTACAGCAGCCTTCATCACTACCTGATGATGGCTGATTATACTGCCATCTAGTTTATTAAAATGTCTAGATTTAAGCACTTAACCCCTAAATATATACATATTATTATCAATAGGTAATTAATAATATGTAATGAAACTTGTATTGTACATGTGCATTTGTTGGTCTTGTTGCGAGAGTTTAAATATTACTTCAGTGCACTTATGTGGAACACAGAGAGTTCACATATGCATACAGAGTTTGTTTATCGGGCAATAGAAACAAACAAACGTAACAAACTGACTCCATGAGAATGGACACTGTTATCTGCTTATAGCGACTGTCCAATACGAACTTATTTGTCACGCTCCCACCGATATCTTTAGGGCACAGCGTGAAGTGGAAAGGCAAATCTTAAACAGAATGCGTCTCTTTCTAATGCACTGGGTATTCAACTGAGTTGTGTTTGAGGGCGGAAATTCTTCAGTAGCAAAATTAATGTGTGATCATTGCTTATTTTGTGTAAAGTTGTAGCATCTTGCTCCAGTGTAGTAAAATAGAATACTTAAGGACGGACTTACAAGTGCTACCGATTTAAAAGTTGAGGTCATAATTACAAATACTACAGAATGAAATGGGCCATTAAAGGTACGGCGACGGACTGGATTTCTTGACGTTACCGGAGTGTTCCTTATAATACAGGTAAAGCAATAACTGTACAGGCCTGCACAGGTAAAGCAATACCTGTACAGGATTGGACAGTTAAGCATACCTGTACAGGACTACACAGGTAAAGCAATACCTGTACAGACCTGGACAGGTAAAGCAATACATGTATAGGACTGCACAGGTAAAGCAATAACTGTACAGGACTGGACAGGTAAAACAATAATTATACAGGACTACACAGGTAAAGCAATACCTGTACAGGTCTGCAAAGGTAAAGCAGTACCTTACAGGACTGGACAGTTAAGCATACCTGTACAGGACCGTACAGGTAAAGCAATACCTGTACAGGACTACACAGGTAAAGCAATACATGTACGGGACTGCACAGGTAAAGCAATACCTCTACAGGACTGGACAGTTAAGCATGCCTATACAGGACTATATAGGTAAAGCAATACCTGTACAGGACTGGACAGTTAAGCATACCTGTACAGGACTATATAGGTAAAGCAATACCTGTACAGGACTGGACAGTTAAGCATACCTGTACAGGACTACACAGGTAAAGCAATACCTATACAGGACTGGACAGGTAAAGCAATACCTGTAAAGGACTGGACAGGCCCTGAGGATTCCAGGAGGTTGACGCTTCCACAGTTCCCAGTACAGGTACCTGAACTGCAATTAAAGAACCTCGGGATTGTGAAAGATTTCTGCTAGAGAGAGGACTCCGTTTATCCAATTCTGTTTGCGACAGGTTGCACTGTGTTTGTTTTCTACAGGTACGTTAAAAATTATTTTGCAGATCGCTTAAAGGGCTTAAATTAAGAAGACTGAACGTCAATTAGAGGACGAAGGAGGAACAGACGGCTAATCAATATATCGAAGTTCCCGGTGAGTCAACTGTAATTTCTGAGACTCAGAAGAGCAAACTTCCTTCCTCCAATTTACCAGATGCTGCGTTCATTTCCTCAGCCCGCGTCACGAAACGAAAAAATCGCGAAAATATTCCATCTTAATCAATTACATCTTCCTGTGAAAGGTAAGTACAGCCTTGCCAAATAAACAACAGTGACCCTTATTGCAGTACTTTCTTACATGACCGAAGAAGAGACCCCAGTGGCGTCAGGGTCCATTTGTAGCTCCCTACCTGTAATAGTCGTTCTTGCACAGGATCATGTTGGCTTTTGTGAAGCAGGAGCCACCGATGTCGGCCAGCATGGCGCCGCAGCACGTGCATTTGAGGCAGCTGTTGTGCCAGTAGCGGTCCAACGCGTGCAGCAGGAAACGCTCCACGATCTTGCCACCACAACCCGCGCACACCTTCACCGTCGGACAATTGTTGTTGTTGCTGTTATTATTGTTGTTGTTGTTGTTACTGTTGAGGTGGTGATGGTGCGGATGGTGCATGGGGCCTCCCGGGGGTGGTCCTCCGCTTCCAAATGGCTGGTGTTGATGGTGTGGGTGCTGGTGGTGGTCGTGGTGTGGTCCAGGATGTGGTGGTGGGCCCGTGCTCCCTGGGGGGTGGTGGTGGTGATGATGGTTAGGCCCCAGGACATGGCCGTTGCTCATGTTGGGGCCGTGAGGTTGCGATCCGGGGTGATGTGTGTGTGGAGGATGTCCGTGTTGAGGGTGCCCATGGTAATTGTTGTTGTCCGGGGGCGGAGAATGTGGGGAATTCAACTCCGTGTAGGGATGGTAGTGGGGATTCATACTGGTGATGGTGCTCGCAGCCAGCTTGCTGGTAGCTCGTCACAGATCTGCAACAGAGCACAGCACGTGCATCAAACAGCGCAGCGATTGGGCCTACATTTGAACTGTTAAAGGCGTGCCAACCAGTGGCGTAGCTAGGAATTTTGTTCGGGGGGGTCAACAAATTCAGTTAAGGACAGAGAAAAAGGGAATCTTGGGGCAGTAGCCGCCTAGTCAGGGGTTCTGGAGACAGCTGTAATTTGGTACAAGAAATTTCATTTCACATAGTAGAATTTTCTTAATTTTTAGTACTTTAAGACTATTTATGATGATAACCAATTTATTTGTCATTGCTAATGTAACACAACTGCGAAACTTTTACTGCCTTTTTTCCGAACATCTTGGGGTACTGGCGTCCTAAATTCATCAATTTTTAACAGTTTTCACAATCGGGTTGAGTTTGGCACGATTTTGGAGGGACTTCGGAATTTCGGGTGGGGGGTTGAACCCCCCCTCGGTACGCCACTGGTGCCAACGTCACTTTTTTTTATTACAGTAGAACTCCACTTATCCGGACGATGGTTATCCGGATCGGCATGGCCCTTGGGGTACATTTATCCACAATTCCACAAAACTAACTTGCCTTGAAATTACCGGTCATCGGATCAAGTATAGTACAGTGTTATGGCTTCCAGAACTTCAAATCAGGGGTTAGTCTGAAGGCCTGGACGTTGGTACATACAGCAAATAGTAACAGCACAACTTCAAACTGCCAATGTAGCTTTCTCAAAAAAAAAATCCAGTTTTCCAGATTTTCTGAATATCCGGATGGCTCGCCGTCCCGATCAATCCCGGTAAGTGGAGTTCCACTCTATTTTAAAAAATCATGCCGTCCGGGGCGAGTTTCACATTCTTTCCGCACGGCCGCTAGATGACCATAACTGACCTCAATACCAAAATGCCTAACTTGACGACCGTTTAATGCATCAAGCGATCACCACGCAGCAACAAATCCGTACATTGCAGAAAAGGCCACCTCAACCCGAAGACGGTGAGCAACAAGTTGCACGCGACACAAAGTCATGTCGCCTGCGTTGATATTTGAAAAAAAAAGGAAACGTATTTTAGCTATTTCCCCGACAAAACCGAGACAGAACGCCAAAGGAAAACTCATGAGTTCTGTTACCGGAGAGACACATTCTGTGAAAATGTGTTAAAATTGCGACACCCTAGTCTAGGCTGTGGATTGCATGTCTTACCAATTGCATGTCTTACCAATTGCATATCTTACCAATTGCGTATCTTACCAATTGCATGTCTTACCAATTGCATATATTACCAATTTTTCCCATTATTTTGAGTATACTTTTATTGCACACGACGTAAAGACAAATAATCAGGTAAAACCGTACATACAAATTTACGCAGGCCTATCATGATCATCATCATTATCATCTTCCTCCATGGATTAGGTCGTCTGGCCTGTTCCGGCATTGATGCGTTGCCATCTTTTCCTGTGGCGTCCACGATCTCTTCGTCCTCGGGGTTTGTAGTTGAGGGCGTGTTTCGGAAGTCTGTTCTTATCCATTCTTTCAAGGTGGTTGATCCAATTTTGTTTGTACTTGGTTCTTACATCTTGTATTCCAGGGATCTCTAGTTATTTTCTTATGGTTTCGCTTCTTATTTTGTCCAGTCTTGTGTATACGTAGGCCTACACTAATTGGAGTTTAATGGTGCTCCATGCAGACCAAATTTTCCCTAAGTTGCCGGCAACACACAAAAGTTTGAGCAGGTATGTTACATAATACCTGTTAACATACCGAACTAACTAACTAATTAACTAACTAACTAACTCAATAACTAGTTCCACGGAGCAAAGTCCTTCTTGAAAAGCCAACAGGTCCTCCGCTAGTCAAGAAATTCCCCGCATTTTATGGAATCCGAATGTTCCCTACAGCATTCACAGGAGTCGGCAACCTATCTTGAGCCAGATCAATCCGGTCTATGTCCCATCCAACTTACTGAAGATCTATTTTGATATTATCCCATTATCCATCTATGGCTGTATCTTGCAAGTGGTCTCTTTCTCTCAGGTCTCCTTACCAAAACCCTGTATACACCTGCTAAATTCCCTACTCATCTCATTTTCTTGATTTTATCATCGGAATTACATTTGGTGAGCAGTGATGATCATGAAGCAACTCGTTATCTAGTGTTTTCAACTTCCCCTATTACCTCGCCCCTTTTATGCCCAAATAATCTTCCTCAGCACCCTACCCTAGACCAGTCTTTCTCAACCACCGGGCCGGGAGAGGTTCTTCTGGAATTTGTCATTTTAGTTTTCTAAGCAATTTTAATGAATAAATGTTTTATAGTGGAAATATTCTGAGGAGAAAAATATTCGTGAACGTGTCGAAAAACTCAGACCCAGATGTTGGCTTGAGCAAACTACAATATGCTACAAGATTTCATTAGTCCAGTGATTGATAACTAATTTAAATGTAATTTTATATTTGTCAACATGCCACACCGTATACATAAGTGTACTAATACTTTTTATGATTATGCCGTAATTAATTATTAATACTTATGTTAGTTTAGCGTATGAACTTTAAAAAAATGGAAAGGCATTTACGAGTAAATTTGTTGGGATCGGACCCTCGTCTTCATCATCATCAGTAATCTGTCAAACGACAGGTCCAAAGCCTCTTCCAAAACGATTCCTCCACACAGTGCGATCTAGAACTTCCTCTTTCAATTCACAGTATCCTCTACTGTCCTTAAGGTCATCCAGTGACTTCTTACGCCTTCTTCCTCGTCTTCCTGTCACTTCTATCTGTCCCTTTATCTTTCCTTCAATAACCTGTTGCAGAAGGCAGTTTCTACGCAAAATGTGACCAATCAAGTTAGCCTTCCGTTTTCTTATTTCATGCAGGATATTCCTCTGCTCATTGACTGTAAGTAACATTTCTTCATTTCTCACATGATCGGTCCAACTTATCTTCTCCATCCTTCTGCAGCACCACATTTCGAAACTTTCCAGGTGTGCCCTTGTCTTATGAAAAAAGAATTTACCGGGCCGCGGTCTCACAAAGTTTGAGAAACACTGGTCCAGAACACTCTCAGGCAACGTTCCTCCTTTACTGTGACAGACCAAGTTTTCATAATCATACAATACAACGGGTACATCTTAACCTTCTTACCTTTCGATATCAAACTCGAAGACAAAAGATTCTGCACCAAATGATCGCTAGCATTCCCTTTTGCAGAGTATCAGTTAACGTACTTAGGTTGGCTGACAAGTTTTGCCTCCACTGTAGTATTTTTATTTACACTAGACATATCTGGATAAAACCGGTTCTGTGTAGTCGCATGGTATCTCTCTTCCAGCACATTTCACCTTGAACACACAGATGATTACTGTCCTCACCCAGTGCACATCGAAATGGAAGAGTTTTCAGACGTTCGGTTCAAACAGCGTGCTGTTATTGAATTCCTAACCGCGGGAAAATTAATTGAAATTCACAGACGAATGTAAGTCGTTTATGGTGATCAGTGTGTTGATGTGAGTACAGTAAGACGCTGGGTAAGGCGGTTTAAGAGGTGAAGTCTGCAGTGAGGAAATGGTTTCAAAAACAAAACACCAATTTTTTAAGGGCGGATTTCAAAAACTAGTGAAGCGTTAGCGGAAGTGTATTGAAGTGCTGGTGATTTTGTAAAAAATAGTTATGCAGCTTTGAAAATAATTGATGTAGGCATATTCTTTTTTTATTTCATTAAAATATCTTTTCCCGTTCATTTTCCATTTAAGTGGACGCAAAATCTATCAGCCCCCCCCCCCTTCGTACATACTAATATATGTACATGTATATGCTCAGGCGATATATACTCTATATGTATTTGCGACGGATACCAACGTTTCATGGTAACTTGCTGTCTGTATCGATTTCGCTTTGCCACCAAGCAACCAAATAGCCAATTAAGGATACGACTTGGTTAGACCATTCATCCTTACAAAAGGCAGAGTTGGAACGCAAAACTATCACCTTGTGAACTGTATTGGAGTGACTTTGTGCTAAGTGATTTGGCGACTTAGCCGAGGTTCATGTGTTCCGCTCAGGAATGTTGCTGTTTGCGTCAGAAGGCAATTAGTCCATTCTGAAGGAAAATTTATTGGACAGATGCCTTGATATTGGGCAGAAACGGCAGCAATTGTGAGCCCACTGACTGAACGCCTCTGCGAACGTACTGGGATCTCTTCTGTTATAAGGCACGGGTGACGGGACACAACCGGCCGTGCGCCGTCTTTAACTGTAGCCTGGATTTTGCCTTTCAAATGAGAAAAACCACAAACACTGCAGTCCCGGTGGCCGATTACTCTCAGACGCCATCCGCTATGACGACTTGGCCACCTTCTTACGGCCGACAGACATGTCGCGTTTTGAAGTTGATACCGTGGTTGACTTCAGACAGCCCTTTGTCAGAACAGATTCTTTACAAGTTGGAGTTCACATCCTCGGCTAACGTGGAGGGAAAATATCGATCGGCGCTCTTGTGCGATGGGTGGAAAAGAAACCAGATTGCCTGTGAATCTGTCTGTTACATGAGTACCAAATTCGTTATTCGTTGTGCAGACAAAATGAGCTGCAGCATTGGCAGATTCTTTACGTGATTGCGGGCAGCGGACGTCTAAATACGGCACACAATTCCGTCACAGGACGGGAAACCTGCTTATAAAGAATTACGACTCTGATTCTTGTCCTGTGGTTTATATAGAAGCTGAAGTCAATACAAGCCTCTACGGCCAAAATGTCACGAATAGGCGATGTGGTTAGACGGAAGGAAGTCTGAAACGCCAATGACTGGAGGTACAAGATCGGTTTACGCCAGGTAAGAGGAGAAGTTTAGGATGGTTACTTAGGAGTCATTATCCACTTGGTTTCGAAGGACCTGGCCACATCCAGGAAAACCACGCCCGACAGCCCGTTCTCGACAACGTTGCTGTTGGTCCATTGGAAGGTGACGTGCTAGATGAAGCGTCGTGCTGCGTCTAAGTCGGAAACCGACCTGATCGCCACGTAGTAAAAGGCGCTCGCTATTACTTCAGGATCGTAGCGAGTAGGTTCTTCTCAATAGTTCGTCTGCTGTGTCGAGCATACCGATTGGACGATAAGAAGAGAGCAGTGAAGATTCCTTTCCCGATATAGGTACGGATACAACGCGAGTGTGTATCCATACCAGAGGGAAGTACTGCCTGTGGGGCACAGTCTTGAACAGCAAGGTTAACTGCAGATATCCCTCCCAAATCGTACATGCTGAGCACCAAGTCGGCCCACTTGGCTTATAACTGCCGATTTATTCCGTCTTTGGGAAGATCACACGCACCTTCCCTGTCATCTGTCAGGTAACGAAGCAGTCTGTAGTCTATCAACAAACAAACTGCACATTCCCTGCGATATGCAGATCCAATGAAAGAACAATAAGTCCCTTGCTAAGAAAAGTTGTGGTTACAGTTGTATGGATATATTTTATTCTGAGTTTCAAAATCATGTAATTACACACCTGAGGATTGTCATTACGACCGAAACATGTAGCATGCATTCAGAAGACCAATAATATTTCTTGCGGTTGACGGCAGCACGCCCAAAAACTGGTTACAGGCTGGACGGTCCAGGGTTCGAATACCGGTAGGAGAAAGAGATTTTTCCCTTCTACAAAACGTCTAGACCGACTATGGGTCTTATCCAGCCTCCGACAACGGGCACCAGGGTTCTTTCCCTGAGCGAAGCGGCCGAAGCGTGAAGCTAACCGCTGAGACCCACCTATTGTTGAGGTTACAAATGAGAGGAACTATACGTCTTGTTCTCTCTGTAGGTCTTCATACGGTGCAAAGGGAACTTTCACCTTTATCTTTCACCACAAAATTATATTCCTTGGCGTTTCGGCTACAATAGGTTGGTGAATGGTCGTGGTAACAACAAGCGCCGCCATACAGACAGCTGATAGATGGGTGGCGAGAAACATGAGAGACGAAATCAGTTCAGGATTGTTGAAAGAAACAAACGATAGAAATAAGTTGAAACGCAACGCACAAGCATAATAAGAGAATTCCGAATGCTTTGGCTTTTTAACGTAACTGTTCTGAAAGCAATTACTGCGAAGGACAAACCTAGTGCCCAAACAATTTCTGTTATTGCCTCCCCCCCCCTTCCCCGCATACAGCGCCAGATTTCATGAGAAGCCAAGTGCCCCGTTCCAATTAACCCTCTGCTACTAGGTTCCATAAAACGAGGGTTCAAAAACCTACGATAATTCTCAAAGATTCTGAACTACATAAAAATTCCTCACTTAGCTTCTCCCAACCATTCCCTCCCCCGGCAATTAAATTCCTTATTTGCACGTTTAATCTGCCCTGTTGGGATAAGTTCTAATTTGATTGCGTTCTGCTCTTACTCCTAATATCTCCCCAACCCTTCACATGCACTTACCGAATATTTTCGTTTCTACCCACATTTAGAACACGAGGGGGGGGGGGGGGGCGCAGATTTTTTTTCTTTCCTTTCTTTTCCTTTTTTTTTTTTTTTTTCGATTTTTTTTCAGTTGATTTTTTTATATCTTTTTTCCATTTTTTTTTCATTCGAAGAAATTACTTTATGTATGGTTCTCATTATAAAAACCCTTCATCAGCTGGCTTTTATGGAAACAGGAGAGCTCTATCACATCCCTATATGTCTCAACATGTTTCCTCACACACTACCAATATGACCATGGTTGTTCCTCCTTTCTTGTTTCCTATATTTCAA
>Ga0123354_10007418_pt1 | contig 16505 bp, 9 predicted proteins | sample TergutLab28metaG_2_FD_97872 | JGI IMG/M metagenome (GOLD analysis project Ga0123354, IMG submission 97872) | Labiotermes labralis P4 segment gut microbial communities from Petit-Saut dam, French Guiana - Lab288 P4 | ecosystem: Host-associated > Arthropoda: Insects > Digestive system > Gut ...
AAAATTTTGTAAGTGGTTGGCAAAAGTGAAATGCCCCTATAATTATTACAATCTGTTTTATCCCCCTTCTTATGAATAGGTACTATGATCAACTCCTTCCACTCTTCAGGCAATTTCTCCTTCCTCCAAATAGAAGTGATAAGCTTATGAATCTCCCCGCAAGTTGTTCCACCCCCTGCTTTAATCAGTTCTGCCAGTATTTCATCAATACCTGGCGATTTGTGACTTTTTAACTTGCCGATAGCCAACTCAACCTCAAAATCACTTGGCTCAGGTACCAGTGGTTCTGCTGTGTGTATTTCTCTCTGCCCAACATCCTTAACCCCATGCACATTGAATAACTGGGAGAAATAGTTCCTCCACCTAACCACAGTACTGTGGGGGTCTGCAACCAGGTCACCTTTCTCATCCTTAACTATATTGCATCTAGGCTGGTACCCCTTCTTAAATTCATTGATGCCCCTATACAAATCCCTAATGTTGTTAATCTTGCTGTTAGCTTCAAGTTCCTCAATTTTAGCTCTCAAATATTCCGTCTTTTTATTCCTGAAATGTCTGCTAACTTCACGTCTTACACTGTTCAAATTATCTACATTACTTTGGCATGGATCCTGTACCCACTGCATTTTTGTCTGTTTCCTTTGATCCAAAAAACCTAAACATTCTTCATCAAACCAGGGTTTATGCTGCTTCCATTCGTGCATACCTAGACTCTCTTTTGCTGAGGTTTGGTCAGTTCTGCATAACATCATTAAATTATTTAGTTCTGCCAACTTTCACCACACATAATGCAGCACAATCATGTTTTAACCACTTCCCTTACTACTCTCAGTTTAAAATGTGCAAAAATTATTCATCTCAGTAAATCTAAAAGTCACATGTGGGTAAATTATTAACCTGAGTACATTTTCTTTGTGTGTGTGTGTGTGTGTGTGTGAGTGTATAGTTTACAATGTGCATTAAACTGAAGAAGAAATGCAACAGTTTCTTTGCTAAATTTTGGAGAAATACATGCAAAGGGAAACAGATAAAAGATATTTCCACTAGTCATCCTGATGGCATTGGAATGATATTACGAAGTTCTCTTAAACATTAAACAGTAATAAAGTCATCAGCTTATTATTTTATCTCAAGTCCAAAACATTCGTCAAATGCATCACTTACACTAAACAACAGGAACTAGGAAGCTTTTGTTCACTCTTTGTGATCTACAGTCTAAAAAAGGAGCAGCTTAGCAAAACCTGTATAATTTTTGCAGATCTGTTAATAAAGAAAGCTTCAGGATCCTACATTAAATGTAACAACTGTTGTTGCTAGCTTAGAAGTGTGTACAGCAGCAAATTTGAGATTGCTGGTATCAGGGAATCCAAAATTCAGAGGTGGGCTTTCATAAAAATATGTTAACATGTATAAGCATTGTAACAGAAGAATGCACAACGATGAACATTAAATAATGTACAAATATCTTAAACTGGTTTGGGACATTATTTTGGCTCCCTTAAGTTCTAAATTTCACCATGCTATGAACCACATGTTTGTTAGATGAGAAATGTCTATCAACTGAAGGGAAATATTTACAGCATCTTCTTTAGACATGGTGTGTAAAAATGTAATATTCACTGCAATACACTGAAATGAAATATGTGGATCGTGACTCTCGATGGATTACAGAAATACTGGGCACTGTGCTGCCTGTCATCTTACAAAGAGGTCTGAGTAAAGCAATCATGTGCCTTGCCACAAACAAAAATGTCCTGCTATAATGAGTAGTGGAGGATAGAAACCATCTTGCTCTCACGAATGGCAACAGCTTGTGACATTTGACAAAGGAAAGATTTCTAAAATATTACCTTTTACTTGTCCATTTTGTTTGCAGGGCTGTTGCTGATCATGTAAGACGTTTGGATTCAACTCGACCTGTCACTATGGCTCTAGCCAGAGGCTTTGGTGAAGATCGAACAGTCAGTATCATTTGACTAATTAAAAAAAATGCAATTAGAGAATTAGGAATCTTTATATAACAATTGCTTCACTCTGAATGAAAACATATTATGACCTATTAGGACAAGAATAGATGTACACTGTATGCATTAGAACTGCCACTCTCATAAAGTGATTGGACCACAATGTAAGAGTACCAAATTAAAAACCCCTTACTGTGTACAAAAATACAAATTTTTTTATTTCACCTTTATTTAATATTAATTGAAAACTTAAGGGAAATTTCAAGCAGTGTATCAACTGTTACTTGTGATTCTACATTCCCAAAAGCAAATTCTGTCTAGGTTAAAACGTCTTTTGCATTCATTTCTGCCACGATACTGTCACACAAGCTTGATAAGAGTACAAGAACATATAAATTATGTTGTATTTCATCTCCTGGTCTGTAAATTTACCTGCTGTTTTATATAAATGTATAACTTGATCATTCACTCTGAGGGCATTAACACAGATGGAACACATTGGGAAGATATGTTAAGAGGACAGAGAAAATTACATAATAAGGGGTTTCATCATTTGTACTTTTGAACCTAATGCTGTTAAGGTGAATACATATAGAAAGATAACACTGGTGGAACAGGTAGCACAAATGCATTATAAGACATGCTCACAAGGTGTCAATTAGAAAACCACAAGGGAAGAAACCACTTGGTAGGCCCAGGCATTGATGGAAGAAAAATGTTAAGATGAATCTTACACAAAGTGTGGACAAATTCAACTGGCTGCAGACAGGAACTAAGAGTTTGCTCTGTACATTCTATTATAGGTTGAAAATTTTTACCTGACCAAGTGACTATCACATTTCCCAGAAAGATTCTGCACCATAGCATTAATTTTTCATTATTCATGAAATTGTCACTGCCAAAAAAAAATTACATATTTATGTTTGCTTGAAACTGAAAACTATGTATAACCTTCTTCATCTCATATTTATTTTTTAAGGGTCAGCATTTGGATGTGATTGGATTCAACCGGTATAATGGTTGGTACAGCAATACAGGCAGAACAGACACCATATGTAATAATGTGATCACGGAAGCGACATCGTGGCATCACAAGTACAAGAAACCTGTCATGATGATGGAATATGGGGCAGACACCCTGGCAGGACTTCACTTGGTATGCAAACATATAATTATTAAGGCTTAAGTGACACTGGGTGTTGTCTGAAGCACATAAATTGGTATAAATATTATGCATATAGTTGGGCATACTGTAGTGTAGTGTATTTTCATGTGTGTGTGTGTATCTCACACACTTTATTCCCAATGAAACTAGTGACAAATTGACCCAGTTAAGTTAATAACTTGCAACTGCAAACACTTTAAGCAATACTTACTCTACACCAGATATACCAACATGATTTGTACCAACAGAACTTGATTTCACGAATTTGGTAATGGCATGTTATGTACATCAGATGCAATGCTTATACTTTCATGAATCAGATTCTAGTACCCATGTGTGACATATCCTCCGTACAAGAGGACATTTTTATACCACTATCTGTGAAAATGTGATTTGCGGTATTTATCTGTGTGTGTGTGTGTGTGTATATATATATATATATATATGCTACAACACAACATATACTATTTCAGGGACAGTAATTTTGTTGCAAATTTTACATTCATAGTAACAATAGAAGAGTGAAAAGGTAATGTCTTTTAGGGATAAAAAACTTATTAGAACAAGTATATTTTATATAAAAATGTGTTATGTGTTAAAAATCTCAGCCAAATACTTGTACAAAAAAAAGTGACAAACAGTCCAGTAACATTCTCATTATTTATAACTGTATCACAAGCTTGATGGGAGCTGGGATAGCGTAGTGGCAGGTAAGGGAGGAGCTTTACCTTTATTAGAAGCTTAACATGCCATAATTAAATTTTCAGTATCCTGATTATGTATGGTCAGAAGAATATCAAGTTGAAATCATGGCCAGGCACTTTGAAGCATTTGACAAACTGCGCACACAAGGATTCTTTGTGGGTGAAATGATATGGAATTTTGCTGACTTTAAAACTGCTCAGAGTAAGTATAAACAGATAATCTACTGCACAGTGTGGTCAATTTTCCCATCAAATGGGTTGAGACAAATTGCTCAGAAACATGAGTCCACCTCCATTCTGAAAACTGTTAAGTGCTTAATAATATCAGCATTTCTCCTGAGTTCTCTGAGTTACCTATTTGTGGCACTTTGTAAGCAGAAGTTACATATGAATTACCACAAAAAAATTTCTACAAATAACAGTTAGTATGAAAGTCTACAATTTCTTATAAAACATTGTTTAATTTTTTTTTTTTAATATTCTGGAACACCATCTGTCTTTTAAAACAGCAACTCTAACACAGAAAGCATTAATTAAAATCTCCTTCTAGAAGAGTGCAAACATGGACATCACAGTTATGATGCTGTGATGTGGTTTTGAAGAACACACCAACATGCAATGTCCACTCTCATTACATACACCCATATGATAATATGCTGACCCAACTTTTCACACATGCATACTTGAGCAACAAAATATACTTGTAACAAACTTCAACAATGTATAGAGCTATAAAATGCACAGATTGTATTACTTTCAAAAAATTAGATAGGAACAACCAGATCCATATCAATACATTGGCACAATTAAACAGCTATAAGGTGTCTGCCCATTCAGGCGACATTAATCACTCATACAGATTGGAAAGTATGAAACATCACTGGATCAAAGTCAGAGCAGTAAAATTATTGAACAATATGAGTAATCTGTGCAATGAAAACCAACTTTATGCACCGTTTATCCTAAGTTTATTTCATCAGTCAACCTCTACATGTTTCGGGTACATTTGTAGCCCATCATCAGGAGGTATACTGTATATATACAACAGTTGGTACATATTGTGCTTTCTAGTTGACTGTCTGTTGACCAGGTTGGTCAGCAGACAGACAACTAAAAAGGACAATATGTACCAATTGTTGTACACATACAGTATACCTCCTGATGATGGGCTACAATATGCCCGAAACATGTAGAGGTTGATTGACAAAATAAACTGAGGATAAATGGTGCATCAAGTTGGTTTTTATTACACAGATGTATCGAGATGCACGGTCAACAAAACATAAAATTTAACATGAGTAATTTCTAGTGGGATGTGGTGTTTCTAGTCTGGTAGACAGGTACTACATTTCAGAAAATCCTTCTGCCTGCATCTTCAGGGCAGAGGAAAATGGAGAGTTTCTCTGAAATGTCAGTACATAATATCTGATTACATGGTGCCACATCAGAGAAGACAGTCCCACAGTAAGAACCACAAATCTAACAAAATTTTAGTTTTACGACAGACTGAAACTTCTATCTTCAAACACCGAAACGTTCCGAGCAGGCAAACCAAGGTGTTATAATTTTTAACACTCACAAATGTACAGGGATTCATTCTTTGAAAACATTAAACAATTATTAAACTCAAAAATATTTGCATTTTGTGTGAGTCCTGACACACTTACTGATACTTCCAAGTTATATACTTAGAAATCATAATCTTGCTTTTCTAGGCTATACATAAATCCAGCAATGTTTCCATCAAGCCTTATGCATTTTTTTTTTATAAACTCCTGTAACCAGTGCTTTTGTAAGTACATCTATAAAAGAACATTCTTTCTCATTTTGACCCCACCAGGAGCCAATATATAATACCTTTGTTTTTGATACTCTCATATGAATGGCTACTGTCACTCATATGTTATATATCTGACAGATCCCTAACCTTACAAACAAAGCATTAAAGTACTTAAAAAGAGATACAGGCTATTAAAATTTAATCTACTTGAAAGCTTAGAAACTGAATGTTCAACCAGATGTCCAAGATCAAAACTTCCACACACAGCACTCTTTAATGTATTGTATCTGACATCATCACTTTTATATCTTGCAGCAATAACACGAGTTGGAGGAAACAAGAAAGGCATCTTCACGCGCAACAGGCAACCAAAAGGTTCGGCTCATCACCTACGAAGACGCTACTGGGCATTAGCTAATGAACTTGAGGGTGCAGAACTACCAAAAAATCTTGACCACTATGTCTCTAAATCACAACACTGAATTCCAAGGAACAATGCTCTCAACAGTTATAAACCTACAAGATATTAAGTGAAAACAATGAATTTTTTTTTTGGAGGGGGGGGGGGGGGAGGTTAACAGACATGATCTGTTGTTGCCACAGACCAGAACGGCCAAGTTGGTACATGATGCAGTCCAACCGACTGCAGTGCAGAAAAACAAGCGGTGAACTCAAATTACTTGTTGAAACTATGAAAACCAGACGAATGGAGACTAACACTCTGTTACAACATGCTTCCAACTGCAACACACTGTTCAAGGAAGAGCACCATTATGCCCAAGAAACACAATATGAAACCTTTAAAAGCAAGCTACCTGAAGGTACAGTGTCAATATACCTGTATACATGCACTAAGTTGAGAGTGTGACAAACCCAGTTTTCTAGTTTAGAATTTGAAAACAGTATACATTGTCATTAAATTACCATTACATAAGTTGGCAACAATGACAAATTTGGTTGAGCACAACTAACATTATTTATCAAAACGCACAGCTACATGTTTCGTCTATGTCCAAGCCATCATCAGGCTGCACAGTAAACTAAGACACAGTACGCAGCAGGGATGACCAACATGCTGCTCTCGAGGAACGTATTTGCAGTCCTCAGTCACGTGAATAGTTTCAGTAATACCATTTAACAAACATTATATAACAGGTCTCCAGAACACAATATGGCAACTTTATTAGCAAATGAATGTTGAGGAAGTACACGTCATCATGTTTGAGGCAGCACAACAGTATGCCAATCTTTCTTTTCGTTATGTGTATATACAAGTGTGGCCCTTGGGTCAGTCCTTACGATTTACGCTGCCCTCCTGTGGGTTAAAGTTGGCCAGCCCTGGTATACCACTTGTATAAAATTAACACAGGGTAAAATCAGTTGGCAGTGAAACACACACATATGCAAAAAACAGTTCCACATAGCTACTTCCTACCACAGTAAGTTTTTTACATTGTGAAAGTGATGGCAGTGTTTCGAAGATTGTACTACATTTTAAGAACATAAAATGAAAAATACAATTTACAACCACACATAAGAATGGACTGCACAACCAGAACATCCACATGCATCTGTACAAACTGGTGACTATGCCAAGAGGTTGAGAATCCACAATGCCAACAAACTATTTAATTTTAATCTTCAACTAACTGATGTAGCTAATATTCATTTAATTTAATAGTCATAGACAGATATGTGGTCATCATCTTAGCAAATACAGAAATTTTAATGTATCACGAATAGGAAGGTGGAGCTCACAATTTTATCACATATTAATTTTGTACGTTATACACTATTATCTTAGTTTGCTGCACAGCCTGATGATGATGACTTGGACATAGCTGAAACATGTAACTTATTTGTGTTTGACGAAATTTGTTGCCATTGTTCATGTGTAAAAAATGCAATGGGATGAGTGACATAAAAAGTTGTAATTTCTCATATTAATGTGTGTGTGTCTATCAACAGTTAATGCTAAATGGTTCTTAAATAAAAGGTTTTTAGAGCCCAAATAATGCACAGTCATTCATATTTTTACCATAATTCACCAATGGTTAGAAACTCCAGCACTTGGTCATGTCTGTGGAAAACAGACAGTGCAGCTTCCATAATTTTCAGGGTTTCAGTATTTCAGAATTGACTGAAAACAATAATTTCAATGCCCAAAAACTGTTACTATCTTTCTCCCACAATAAAAACAGCATAATTACACAATTTAAAAGTAACAGGGAATCAAGGATATTTAAAATAAAAAATGTGAATGCGGACAGTAGAAAACTAAACTTCTTCAGGGAGTAGCTGTAGAGAATATCAGTATAATATGAACATTTGACAAATATCAGACATATTCAATTTACATATGAAATTTTAGGAGCCAGGGTAGCTCAGCCAATGTAGTGACAACACTATGGGCTGAATTACCACACTATCAGGGTTTGATTCTTGAAAGAGAAAGGGTATGGTTTTTAGCACCATATACACATTTGATCTGCAACCAGTCATAACATACTGGGGCTCTTCCCTCGGTGTAAAGCAACAACAGTGTGAATCTGACCCTTCATGCCTTTCTAAGCAACAAATTCAGAAAGAATATTGCTTCTTCATGGCATGGTGTCTAATTAATAAATGCACAACAAACGTTATATAGAATATACAAAAAAAATGCATTCGGTCAACACAAATTCACATCATTTTATTTCTGGTATTCCTACTACATGCTTTGGTTGAAAAGACCACCTTCAGGCAGTCCTTTAAGTTATATGATATTACTACATTTTTACAGTGGCAATTCTATAATGATGGGATCCCATGTTATTACACAGAAGTGATATAAAACTGTAGCATCTCAAAATATAGGTATATTATAAAATGATACACTAAATTTTACATAGTATATTATTATTGTTATTATTATTATCTATATTAAAACCTCTGCAGAATTTACATAACAATATTTTATTTCACTTCTATGTAATAATGTGGGATCCCATCACAACAGAGCTGGTGCTGAAGAAATGTACTGAATAACACACAAAATGGCTGTTTACAACCAAAATATGTAGCAGGAATATCTCAACATATACCAAAATGAGTTTAGTTGGTTCATTCCTTAATTGAACTTGCTTGCAAAAATTTGGCAGCCCATCATATGATGGATTACTATGTGTGTTTTCTGTATGGTATGTGTGAAGGAAGAATAAAAAGTTGAGTATTGAGCACGGTTACCTGCTTTTCTTCACCACCACCACCCACTTCCCACCATCCTGTTGTTAGGTTGTCAGATGATCAGAACCGTATCGATAAGTGAAAGCATATCTAAGTCCACTCCTATTTCATTACTTCACCTAGCACAATGTAATGTGTCCAAACAACTTCATTAAATAAATGCAGTTTAAGAAAAACTCAGGCAAAGAAAGGGTGCTTTAGCTACTGTGAAATACAAAGACAAATATTTGTGCTGTCTGTGCATGTGTTTATGTGTAATTAGTTACAACACAATGGGCTACCTTAAAGAGAATACTGAGTAGTGTCATGCTAGTTCAAAATCAGTCACTCCCATCTTTAAGCAAGTAATTTAAATATCAGTCCCCACTCTGTTATTCTCCAACTCCTAATGCCATGCCAACAACTGATTCATGAATCCTGAAAATTAAGTGGATTTCCTAAAAACCCACACATACAACAAAATTAAGTCTATAAACCTTATTATTAATTACAGCTACATATATCAATGTATTTATTTGCAATGTAAAAATTAACAAATATGGGAGTTAATAACACTAAAGAAATGTTACACTCACAGAAAATTAATATTCATGATTAAAGATTATAAACAAGGACATTCGAAAAAATTAGAGTTTCAAGAAATTGTTTGTTGGAACACAAGAGAAATAAAACTAGTACTAAACTGGAATGACTGAATCCAATTTAATAAGTTGGCATAACTGAAGACCGTGTGTAACAGTATGAGAACAAGAACCTTCACAACTCTCCTTATACTTTATTCTTTATTAATAACAAATATGTGAATAGGAGATTATTTGTACTAACAAGTATTTTTTCATAACTATCATTATTCTCAATTCAGTGACAGCTAGATGACATAGGCTACAGATAATATAACCTTCTGTCTATTAAAAACATATCTGAATTGCACTACAAAGCAACAGCACAGGAGAACACCAATGATAATATGCAGTTTGTTGTATTACATAATCAGTGCATGACAACAAAACATTCAACACCAAAACAAGTGGTGGATAGAGATAAGCAATATAAATAATTGTAAGGATTGAGCAGACACTTATTTTAATTTTAACAAATTAAATGCATATCTATTCACTGAATGCTCAACTAGAAACAATAAACAGTAAGCCAAGCACCATTAAATGAAAAGGTATGGAAAATATGTATATACACACACACACACACATATGTATATGGTGATTTTAAAATGCATACAATATGGGATATCATTCTACTTCTAAAATTAAACCAAAAAGTTCATGTAATGGGAAGCATTAGAAAATCAAATGAGACAAGCATTGCAAGTTAAAAGCACATTTATTTCATATATCAAATTTCAATAAACAACAGCTTCATGTGAACAAAATGTTTAAGAAAATTTGCTAGAAATGCTACTTTCTAGCTTGAATGTATAAACAAACATCGTGATGCCAAGAATTTCAGGTATGCTGACAAATTCTTGCCACATGTTGTATTGTTGTTACAGCCACTTCATTCAACTGCCACAGCCCTTCAGATGGGTCCACAGGTACATGTTAACAGAAGTGAAGTTAGGTGATCATATGGGTACAAAACCAGCCAATGCTGTCATATCCTTTGATTTGGGTAATGAGAGTTGAATGCTTCAGAAGTTATCAGAAGAAACTCTTGAACATAATTAAACACACATGAACTATTCACATACAAAAATAAGGTAGATTAATAAGTAAAGGAAATGCAAAACTATTACAAAAGAGACAGTGCTGGAATGAACAAGTGTAGGGGAACATCAACAATGTTGAATCAAAACACCTGCCCCATAATCAAAACTCATTTACTTTATTTGTAAGCAGTTGAATATCAAGCAGTATATATAACATTTATAAATGTTTTACTGATGTCAAAATTTTTCAGTTTATATGATCCACTCAAAACAGCACCTATGCCTAATAATGACTTTCCTTCATATAAACCTAACGGTACACTCTAAAGCACATGCAATATTTTGTTACCACTAAAAACAGATCTTTATTTGTGCCCTGACTTACGACAAGTGTCACATGAGTAAACTGACATACCATAATTTCTGTATCAACAAGAAACAAGTATGTACTTATGTGGGTGCAGTCTGCATGGGCTCAGTGACTCTAAGGCACTCATCAGCAAACTCAACAAACAGCGGTTCCTGCATAGCTAGCTGCATGGCGTATTCAGGGTTGGGGGAGTTGTCTACAGAAACCAGAAGCTCTTGGAGGTGTGGGTTCTGTAAAATCTTCTGCAAAACTTCACTGTTTGCTGCAAAGGAAACAGTTTGACTATTAGAGGTATGTTGAATAGAGTCATGGATAATCAGCTAGGGATGGTTCTCCAACATTGGAGTTAGGCATGAGACCAAACATCACTGTTTGTAACAAATCACTGTCTTTTTAAATGTCATGGAGGAACACACATCATCAAGAAAAATTAAAATATCAAAGCCAGGAACAGATAATATTCCATCAAAGTCAAACTGGATTTGAAAAATCAAATGATGAAACAGACCCCTTCTTCCAACAGAAACCTTTTATGTTCCTATATTATTTGAATACGTCTGCTGTGCTATACTTCACAGGTTGCATAATTTAATTTGTATAAAAGTGTGTGATAGGTGTGAACTCCAGTCATGGGTATATTAATAGAATACACATATTTTATTAATTGAATTCATTATTAAAGTGGGTATGCTGGTGGTTTCATACAATTTCTTGCTGGAGTGCAGCTGCAGGGCTGATCCGTTAGTGAAAAAAGGAGAGGAAGAAGGAGAAATACCATACCACTTCAAAAATTCTTTCCAGTCTGAATTATGTTATACATTAAATGTATTTGGTAGGTAAAATCCAGTATCAATGAGTAACCAAATTTTGATTTGTATTCGTGGTCACCATATGTTAAAATTCCTGTGATGAGGTCATGATATCAGTACCAGCCATAAACTCTGATCCATGAAACAGCAGGCAAGACATTCCACACAACTGATCTTATCTGTTTCATGAATGTTGGCAACTGCAACTGTGATCCAAAACAAGAATTCTGTACAAGGACCGAAAGGAACACAAGAATAGATTCCTCTATTCTCATTACATTCCCATATACACTTACATTACTGTAATTAAAGCAACAATACACCCCTATTTTGTAAAAACATGGCAACTCACAAAACATTCATTTTACAGCAGAAGCAAAAAACAGCTTTTTAAGAACCTTTCCTCCTTATTGCAAATGATTTCATTACGATGCTTTAAAAAGTTCATTTGCAATAAAGAGGAAAGCTTCTTAAGTATTTTTTTTTGCTTCTCCTGTAAAATTGATATTTTGTGGGTTATCCCTTTTTTAGAAAAAAGAGGCGAACAGAGTTTGGAAGTTCGTGCATAAAAAAAATTGGAAACTGCTGTGTTAGAACAGGAAATTTGCCACCTTTCTGAATTAGTGCACATTTTAAGGGTCACTTGCAGTCAGCTGTAATTAAGAATCTTGTGTGGAGCTTAAAAAGTACCTAACAACTTCAACTTGTCCATAGGAATAGTATCTTCTGTCGGATATTCATATTCCTGCGAATCCTTTTTGCTAACTTCCTCATCTGTACGTTCTGGTATCGACAAGGATTCACATTTAACCGCTCGATGTTCTTTCCAGCATTCCAACGAACAACTGAAATGTAAATATAATATTTAATTGCAATTATACACTCCCTGCTTCCCGCATTCAACGCTTCCAGTTCTTCCCTGCTTAACATTAGCAGTTACAAAAGTAACATTTGGTCATAACCTAAAAGATACAACACTTTTCAACCTACTACAAGATACGACAATCTGGGCATTTGTATTTTGACTGCTGACATTTACAAACACCACAGCTCATTTTCGTGAAACGAGCAGACTACAAACACCTCGAAATCTTGTGCACGATACAGCCGTTCTTCGGCGAAACGCTCTGTCCTTTCGAAAACAATACCACGGATGAAGCAGCACGGATCCTACATAGAATACACCACGGACCAGGCGCTTACTCAGGCTCACAGAGTACTTCCCACCCGTGGAATAAGACCTCGAATCCGTACTGCGGAAGAAATATTGGGAGACGAAAAACACGCATTTTAAAGGAAATTATTACAATGCCAATTCGTAAAAAGTGCTTCGTCTGTCAAGTCTACACGCCTCACTGTTAGAAACGGGTTCAGACACTAGAAGTAACTCCTGTAGACAAACCCTAGTACTACCCGTGGCTACCCTCGTTGTAAGCTCTGGTGAGCACATGCATTCCGAAAACAGAAACTCGATGTCGATCAAACATATTCTTCTACAGTTTCCAGTATGTGTTGTACTACTGTTGTGTCACGATTATTACTATTATTATTATTATTGTTGTTGTTTCTGTTGTTTAATTATAACCATTATTATTATTATTATTATTATTAACAGGCACTGTTAAGTCTACACGTTAATGAATACCAGTCGAGTCGAATTGAAGTATAATAATAATAATAACTATAATTACTATTATTATTATTATTATTGCCTGCCCAGTAGTATACCTGTTAATGTAATTTATAATTATAGTTGTTACCAAAGTTATGACAAATTTGGTCAACAATTGTTCTTGAAGACAGGAATTTTCAGACATAGTGGCATCTTCTAAATACCGCTGCTCCCTTAATGTTATTGAAGGCGCTTTCTTTCAGGTTTAGGAGTTTAAAATAATACATTTATCATTCTACAACATTATTTGTATATTTCTGAGAACGTAGCGCATTACGAGCGGTGTTAATGATCCCGTTGTGCGTAATCAGGCCATCGGCTTAAGGCCGTAATACACAGTGGGGATGGATATGCACTGGACTTTTTCAGAAGACGTACTACAAGAAAGAAGTGACAAGAAACCAACATCCGCTTGCTACAGACGCCAGCTTGAGAAAGTATTTCAGCCATCCTGTTGCAAGTTTCCTCTCCTTCGATCATGCATACAATGACATACTTTTAGTTATTTTGTCGTGAGAATTTCGTTTAGCGTCTGTGAGCAAAATGACAAATAATGCGGCAGAGAAATAATTTGATTCAAGGGCAATCAGACCAGTAAGAGTACATCTTATAAGCTCTGTTCGAACAGTTGTGAAATTACTTAACAGATATTCAGTGTTATTGTTTGACCAGAATCTTTATTGGCTTTTACTGACAGAGGCAGTAGCAGACAATCAAGTATATGTTACTTACAGGCACGCGTACAAAATGGTTGACTCCAATCTTAACATAAGAAATCAAGTAAATAAAAACGCGGCCAAGTTTTAAACACTCTGTAATTATGTTTAACTTCAGTACTGTCCTTAAAAACGTCCATAACCTGTCAGCGTGTAATGTAATTCACCACATTTATGGAATTCTATGGTTCAGTACAATGTTTACAGAAGCCAAAAAGGGAATTCATTCCTCACTTTCAAACCTCGTCTTATTAGAAACGTTTAAGTTAAAACACTAAACTGAATCTACCAGAAGACCAATGACGCTTATATTATTAAGTTAATAGGGACGGTCACCGTATCGTTTTAGTTACAACAATTTAAATTACCATTCTTTTTTTTAAAGTCACCGAAGACAAAAATACAGTGTTAGGATGTATGTGATGTGAGTCTCTTACGACGGGGTACATTAAGAGTGCGGTCTTATGGTAAGGGACACCGCATAAACTGGTAGTTTGTTGTCGATACTTCTGAGAAACCTGCTTGTATCTTAACTTTCACCTTGAAGATGGAAGAAGCAGTTTCCTTTCAAACGTTGGTAACCATTTATCAGATTAGGTATCACATAACAAAAGAACGCATTGTTATAAAAGTAATGGTAGAATTGTCCCTATGCAGACCACAAAGGCACGTGTGAGAAGGGAGATATAACGCTACTCATTCCTAACTTCGGCACCAGATGGACGTAAATGGTCAGCTTCGCTCTCCAGCCTCCTTAATACCGGAGAAAGAACTGGTACCAACTGAGTAGTAATTCTTACACACAAGTGAGAAACTTGGTCAGTTGCGCAAAGCAAATCCCTATTCAAGACTCAATCCTGAACACGCTTACAGGTTCTTAGTTGAGGGAACTTTGAAAAACCACTGGATTAATTTCAGCAGAATGAGATTAGCCTGCGAAGTAGCACGGGATACACACAACTGCGTGGAATATTTTGGTTGTAAAACATTACGAAAAACTCACTTGAGAGGCTGAGTCATAGAGGAGGACAGTACTAAAGTGCGTTTTAAGCAAACCGCTATTGAGGAAGAAAGCTGGTCTGTAGTGGTTCAAGATAAAGACCTCTTACACTGTTTATCAACCAGTGCGCTGAGTATGAACGCGTTACGACATTTTGATTGTAAATATATCCTTTGTTATCGGCATGCGATTTGGTTCTCTGTGAAATTATTGTTTACTGCATATTTTATTGGATGTCCGTGTGAAAGTCTGTGCCTATATTACTCTTCTTCAGAAAATAGATTTTTAAATATGTGTTTTGTCATTTTGGTCATTTGGTTACTAATTAATTTCTATAATGGTAACGTGCCTGTATTTTATGCGAAATGTAATTAATTAAGTCATTAATTAATATTTTTGAGTTCAGATCATCCGTTTCTTGGGACTACCTACTGGTTATCTCTGGGTTATCATGGTAGTAACACTTTCTCCAATTATATATAATGTTTATAGGAGTTTTATCCTATTAAACCACTCAAATTTAATTTTGTCCAAATATCTAATTACATCTATAACAGCAAAGCAATCCCTGCGGAAGTCTGGACAGACCCAGAAGGTTGCACGAGGTTGAGACTCCCAAATTTCAGTAAATCGGTACAAGAAGTTTGTAAGGTTGTTAGTCTTACTCACCGGCCGCCTTTACCCCCCAGCAAATGTTCCTGGTACTCATTTCTCTTAGAGGCTGAGTCGACTCCAGGGCAAGAGTGCGGCCGGAAGGATTATGTCAATGAATATTATCATTAACAACATCGGGAATCAAACCCGCGATCTTCCGGCTTGTAGCATAGTGCCTCAACCAACTGCGCCACCTCGTGCCCCCTAGATCCAAAAAGAAAACCTTATTAGTACATATGTTTATATTTACTTATAAGTTGCATTCTCTTTCATAGTCAGCCATTTTGTAGTTAAAAATTCCGTTAACAGTTTTCTAGCTCCTGAATATCTCAACAATTTTTCTATGAAATGCTGTAGCACAAACACATACACACACACACACATATAATATATGTACACACACACACACACACACACATATATATATATATAAAATATATGTATACACACATACACACAAACAAACATATATATATAAATAAAATATATGTATACACACATATAACATATAGCAGAGTCCGGGTAGGCAAGAATGTATCTGACAGGTTCCGTATTAGCAACGGCCTGAGACAAGGAGACGCTCTATCACCACTGCTTATCAACTTTGCTTTAGAGTACGCTATTAGGAGGGTTCAGGTAAACAAGGATGGCTTGAAGCTGAATGGTACACATCAGCTTCTGGCTTATGCCGATGATGTTAATATACTGGGAGGAGGTATACATACTTTAAAGGAAAACGCAGAAGCGTTAGTAGCTGCTACTAGGAAGATTGGACTGGAAGTA
>Ga0123354_10007419_pt1 | contig 16503 bp, 8 predicted proteins | sample TergutLab28metaG_2_FD_97872 | JGI IMG/M metagenome (GOLD analysis project Ga0123354, IMG submission 97872) | Labiotermes labralis P4 segment gut microbial communities from Petit-Saut dam, French Guiana - Lab288 P4 | ecosystem: Host-associated > Arthropoda: Insects > Digestive system > Gut ...
ACCTGGAGCCGCTACTTTTTTCATTCAAGTAGCTCCTCAATTGACCTCACGAGGCTCACGAGGCTGAGTGGACCCCGTTCCAGACCCACTACTACCCAGAAAATCTAGTAGCGCCGGGGATTGAACCCGGGACCTCTGTATCTGTAGCCAGAAACTCTGACCACTAGACCACAGAGGCGGTCACATGTCATTTGTAAGTACATGTACAAATACATATAAACTCTAAATCTGATATAATCCAATCCAATCCATTTTATTTCCTATTTCTAAATAAAAAACCAACCAAAATACTGTAACAAGGCTTATTATGCCTCACCTCTGGTGCCCTGTAGTAGCGCGTGACAACATACGGTGTCATCATGAATGTGGTGCCAGCCGTCCTGGCCAAGCCAAAATCTAAGATCTTCAGAGTACAATCTGATTTTACCACAATGTTGCTAGGTTTCAGGTCCTGCAACAAAATTTTAATTTCATCAAACCAAGATCTACTGATTCAGTGACTTTGATCAGAAGCCTCTTACATTCATACAGTGTATGGAGAGGCATATAAGGACAACTCAAAGCAATGACCCCTTATACACTGTTGCCAAACAAATGACCTCACTTTTAATTTCTCTGGATTCTCCTCACCAATACAAGAATTTTCTTTTTTTTACATAATTTTATCAATGGCTACAACTTTCACAAGATACAAACAAAGCATGAAACCAAGGTAAAGTGTCAGCTGTTAAAAGGAACAACAGATTACATTTAAAAACCGTGAACTTAAATGCATGATACTGAGACCTGCAAACCTCAATCCTAGAGTTTTGTTAGCTGCAAAACCTGACTGCTGCTGAGTTATTTTACTACACGTATATAACTGAATACTTAAACTTTTAACAAAGTTTTGGCCAATATACAAAAACAAACATATATGAATATAAGACTGGGATCTCAGTCACTTTTAATTAGTAATATGTGGTACATATGTGCTTATTTCATTATTTCGTATGCCTGTGCATGATGAAGGCTTTATAAATAAACCAAAACATGCAGCATGTTTTGAACAAAACTACTGTCTGAAAAAATAGTTATGACTGATGGTCCATATGTTCATTTGTAATTTTACCTATTATCTTTACATGAAATAGCAGATTCAATTCCTGTGCACATGTATGCAACAAAATTTATTCCCCTTATATACATCCAGATACCTGACAGTCTAATAATGATTATATGAAAACAATATGAATCCACTATCACAAACCATCAAACATACAGGTGTCTGTCAATAAATAACCATACAGAACAAACACTGGAAAATAGCAGTTAGTGTGTTTCTAACATGAAACACTGCAGACAAATGTTCTGTCAGATTACACCACTGAAATGGATAATCATTCAAGTATTTATTTGTGTTAATAACTGACTAATAAATCATTCATGCTTTTACTCACCCTGTGTATGATGCCTGCTGAGTGGAGATGTTTGATACCACACAGCATTTGATACAGCAGGTATGACATCCTCTCATGGTCCAAGTCCATCTGTATCACCTGACAAAGATTTGCATCCATCAGCTCCATTACAAGATACACATCTTGAAATTCCTCCAAAGACTTCTGTGGTGTGAAAGCATTTAGCAGCCCGATAATCTGCAAAGAGCACAAAGCAAGGTTACATTGATTCAAATTACAGGGTACAATAATTAATTACAAAATTACAATATAAAAGTAGTTGTACACAACTACCAAATGCAAGAAAACTGACATCCATGTATATTGTTCATACATTTTTCCTGTTTATAATGAATATATTCACACTTCACATGTTTCTATGTTCAAATACAATAATACATCTTGCAACAAAAAAGTACCCATTATATGACATAAAACATAAATTACAGTATGCATGCATAAATAATTAAAACCTACAATGACTCAAAATACAAATTGTTATTTTGAATATATTTACCAAGGCACACATTCATTTTGGTTAATCTTTGAAGAAAATCTTAATAAAAACAAACATTTTATGCTACACAATACATTTTCATGTAATGTGTTGTATTTAAAGTATGAATGATCAAAGACACCTGAGTTTGCAAATCTTACTCTACTCCAGATTGGTTCAACATAATCTGAGCAAAAAATTGGCAACACTACAGACAGATGTTGAAACTGCTGATGACTCTACTGAATTGACTTCTTGCACAGTGATACAGGCAAAACTGCATAAAAATGTAACATTTGACTTACATTCTTGTGATTAACAAGCTTCATAAGCTTGAACTCTCGATACGCGCGCTTAGCATGTGTGACATTCTGGAATGGACGGCTCAGTTTCTTGATAGCTACATTCTGCTGTGTAACAGTGTCATATGCAGCACTGCAACAGATATGAAGAGAATTACATGATTTCAAGGGTTTCAAAGCACATTCACTTACTTATATACAGCCAGATAAATATTAAAGTTGACAACTCGAATAAAATTCATACATCAGAATACAACATTCTTCTTTTAGAAAGACAGAGGTAATAACAAGCACCATGTTTGTTTGAATGAAAAACTTCTACAGAACTGACTTTACTATGTATCACATCCAGAGTGTAAGAACTGCTTGGGTGTAAAAGTGTTTAATCAATTTTAAAAAAATAATTCATGGCAACATGTTGGTGCCTACATTACACTTCTTCTCCACACAGTTGACACATACATTAAGGTACTTATATTGTGAGACCAGCTTTTGTATGCGTTTGTTGAAAAAGTTTGCCGCCAAGCCTTTCATCCAGTCGTGCACAACGTCTTTTGTTTCATGGTCACTCCTCAGACTCTGGGTGGTCAAAAATATATTGAGGTGGTGAAACAAGTGATAATTATTTGGTGCAAGGTGGCGACCGTATGGGGCATCCTTGAAAACCTCCCACTTGAACTGTTAGTATGCCCACTTTGTTCATCGTGCACAACAGTCCTGCCTTCTTTGACCACCCCACACCACTTCCTCATACTCCATTTATTCCACCTTCACCACACCCTTCATCAATATGACTGTTAATTTCTGCCAGATGAACATTGTTAGTGTTTAAAATCAATGTCACTGAACCCACTTCACAGGTGGCAGGATTTGCGATATTCGTCTGCATCTTTAATCATGGCACATAAGGCAAAAAAATTAAGACAATGTAAAATGCAACACAAGTTTTCCGCTTGACACAGAGAGCTGCACTGGAAGTGCGTATGTCACCTGCGTGGCCACTATTCACGATTGGTTCTTACTTTCTGGACGTGCTTTGTAATTAGAATTTGTTTGCATCCATAATCATACCATAAATTTACGTAAGATGAAATCTATAAGCTTAGGTCTGCAGCAGTACATTCAGGTGAAAGGTACTTGTTACTTCTTCGTTGTCAAGCACGGCACTAAACTTAGAAATACAGTCGCAAAGGAGGCCTACATTAAATATTTCAGACTAGTCAAATAGGCCATAAAATATAAAACAGGAGTATTTATGACCATGATATAACAATTTGAGTTCGTTTCCTTTAAAAATGATGGAAACTACTGACTTTTGACATGTTCAGTTTTTTAATAACAGATCATGTCTGTTTCAATACCAAATCAGAGTTGTTATCCTCACATATGAAAGCCAGAAAAAAACTACAACCTACAGCATCCATTACTACTTTTAACAATTTTCTGATCTGATTTCCAAATGAAATACGCCCATGTAGAGACCTGTATGCTGTGTGTATGTACATTCAATACAATTAGGATTAGAGAAGAAATTTACTTTTCCATTTGCCTTAACAAAATGAATTTTTGGTCACTTCTCAGTAGATTTTATTGATAATTAACTGTAAATTACAAACATTCTGCTCTCAGACTTAAAATGTAACTATAGTGTACCCCAAGCACAACCTTTGTTTCAACTTGGCAACATGCCTGTTTTGAAACTGCCAAGAGAAGGACTGGACACACGTGATGGCCCATGTTTCACATAACATAACATTAACTTACAGTTTAATTTTCAGGAAATATGGCAGTGAGTGTAATGGCACACATGAATGCAAACTTTCTCCACTTCTACGGAAGTTTTTCATTTAACACTCACCACAGCATATGCAACATATGAAGGATGCACAACTGAAACTCATTTGTGGCGCTACTGTGGCAGAGTACACGGTGCAGCTGTGCATTTGACTTGGTAAACAAACTGGCAGAAATTTGTGCAAACAGTACTGGTAACTGGAAGAGTAGCTAGAGTACAAGATATCAGAGCACAGTTTAAGATGGCATATTAGGTGGTGAAGCCATCCAAACACGGCCACAGGGACATCGAGGAACCCACTTCTGGACTTAAAATCATGTAGCAACACAACCAATGCAAACTGTTATACTGTTAAATGCTTCAAATCTGAATACCAAAATCATGAACAAATGGGTTGGTAAACTCACTGATGGCTGCATCCTGTTCACGAAAATGCCACTGCCACATGGCACAGAGTTCAGGACCACTTCAACACCATGCAATGGGATGTGCTCTAACATCCTGCATACAGCCTGGACTCATCACCATTTGATTTTCACATACTCGAACCATTAAAGACAGCTCTCAAAAGCTGTATATTAACACACAATGACAGTGTGCAGGGGGCTATAAGTACAATGGTTTAGGCAGCAGCCAAAGGAACACTCTGCAATTAGAATATGCTGACTTGTGCATCACTGGGATTTCTGTATAAATGACTGCAGTGATTTTTCTTAATAGTTGTGGTACCTTCACCTGCTACCATTCTCAAATGGGTTGCAGTTGCACATGCTTCATACTTTGTACAACATCTCAACATACAAATTTCACATGGCAAATTAAGTAATTATTAACTATCGTCCTAAAAAAATTCTGTGCAGTTACCATGTTGTTACTTTACATTTACACAAAATAACAAGAATTGTAAGTCTTAATCAGAGTTGCACGCTTTTCATTAATCTATCATCAAACAAACCTTTAAGACCCATCAATGAATGGTGATACAGTTGTTTCAACTTCAAACGGTAATACGGACATATGCTGGTATTGGCGATGACAAAACACTAATATCACACAGCCTACAAAAATCTGCTGTTTATGCACACACAAAGATTTACAAAAACTGGTCAATCAACATAAAAAGTAATGATGACTTATAAATGAAAAAGGGGTAACACCGAGCACTTATGTAATGAGTTAAAATGGTTTTGCAAAGTATGAATTCTTTGGATTTCTATAAAATGCAACTTCACTATCAGCAGTACAAGATGTTGGGAATTTAAATAAGAGAGTCTTAAACTTCTTAATAAGATTGGTTATTGAGAATATTAAAGGCCAATGAAAAGTAAGTTCAAGTATGACCAGAGTAAATTCACATGGACAACTACGAGTTATCATATGGCACTCCTATACCGACCACATGAGTTGCAAGTCCTCTTCCTTTACTCACCAGACCATGCCCTGAGCACCCACCCCTTTAGGTGCCAGGTCCAAATAGCGACTTGGTACAGAAAACTCGGTGTCTCCAAACTCCACTGTGTAGGACATGATGGTTGTGTTTCAAGACTCACTGTTGGGGGATGGGATGGGCTATAAGATAGCTACTGTCATCACGTTCATCACTTCCTACTGGCTGCTGGACCGAAAAGTACCACTACTAGCACAATTCATTCATTTGAATCCAGTGACCATCCATAAATGATGTCTCTCAATTGCAAAGGGTTACCAGTCTTCCTTCATATTAACTTCTCACATTATGTACACATGGACAGTGGTTCAGTCTTATTACTGCTCACAGTTTTTAGTTGTGTTCCCTACAGTTGCTGAAATACCTACACAGTTAACAATTCAGATGTACCCTGAAAGCAGCTGGGACTACACACTTTCATACTTCTGCAAGTCAAACGACTTATTTTATGCTGAACGTTCTGACAATACAAAGCAGATTCTGCAAATCTGTGATGTAAGACAAAAAAGTAAATTTTAAGTTGTCCCCAGGCCTAGACCCTGCCATTAAACTGGAGGTAAGTGGTCCAATTCAAGCTCCTGACAAAAGAGTCTTAGAGTACATACTGTTATGAAATAATATTACCTCATGTAGGATCTGGCATATTCATGGGCATATGTGTTCAGATTATGTACAGTAGTCTGGGTTGTACCACCATACCATCTTATCAATGGACACAAGTGTTTTGGAGACACAAGCTACCTCCATCTTCAAGTTTGAGTCCTGAAGATTTAGGCAGCATGTTTCTCCAAAACACAGGTAGACAATGACAATACAACACAATGTCATGACCCAGACTAGAGTCTGAATGAGTGTACTCTGTACTGCACAAACATCCAATTTCAAGGAAATCCTTAAAATTGGAACAGAACTGATGTCTTTACCAGTGCTATCACAGAACAGGTTTCCATAGTTCTTTTGGAAACTGTGCTGACAGGACTATTGACAAGGCAACCATCAAAGAAGTTCTGTGTTAAATTAAAACTGTGCATTTTATAATTTCTTTTGCTTAATATGGTACAGACATAATTACACTGCTGTAAGTACTTCATGCCTAATAAATTACCACTGTATTTGCTAAAACAGCCAAGATATGCCGAATGTTCACTCAAAATGTTTTATCTTTTGTAGATTTAAACTTTCCCCACATTATTGCTTAAGGTTTAAAGTAATGACAGAAGGCTTTCTTTCAGTTTATGCATGAATGAACAAAAATGTCTACAGCTGAATTAGATGACAGCTTCTCAAACGTTCTGGTACCACAGACCACTTACACATTCTAAATAATTCTGTGGACCTCTGTGCCAAAACTGCCTCAACCCATGGACTTTTGAGGCACAGCTTGTGGTAATATTTAGGTTGCCCCCCCCCCCCAAAAAAAAAAAGTTAAAACTGTGAAAACCTTTTTTAAGTCAATACAAAATTATTAAAAAGGAATTATAGTCCATAGCAGTTAATGACAATAAAAGCAAGATCAGGGAAAATATGAGGGAAATATTCATGTTATACTGAGCAGAATCTAAGCAGCCTGCACACATGGGTCAGTGGACCCTGACTGAGAAACAGTGCATTATACAGACTGAGAAGTAATCCAGTTGACATTCAAAAAAAGAAGAAAAACTTACTTCAAGTTTGTTTACAGACATTTGAAGACACAGGAACAAAAACTGTAAGGCAAATGGCAGTTCCACAGGAAATGTCTGACATTCAATTCTGTTACATATTTATTAGAATGGACTACTAATTTATTATTATTATTATTATTATTATTATTATTATTATTTTATTTTGCCCTGTGCTTTTAGAAAAACGAAAAACTGCCATTAGGAAGTTTCAGTGAAACACATCTTGTAACAGAACACTTGTCGTTGAAGAAAATTGATGTTTGTTCAGGATTCAGGAGCAATAAAATTGCAGAACATTCAGAACTAATAGCTATAAATTGCTGCATAAACCAAGTAGAACACTGTGTCAATTACAAAAGAAATTTTGTTTATTCAAAATTCTTGAAAAATATCAAATGGTGGATGACAGCTTGTAAAGAGAAGGTCTATTCTCTTCTGAACTTAAAAACAGGGGCATAGCAAAGATATCACTGCAGTGGACAGGGGGGGGGAAACCCCTGCATTTTTTATTACCTGCTGAAGCATATGAAAAATGTTTCACACATGTCATTTAAAACATATGTCTACCATGATGTTCCAAAAATGAGATTGGCATTACGCTCTTGGCTGCATTAAATTTGGACGAAAGTGGTAATATGGTTTATTCAGTCTGGTTTACATATTCTATCAAACAAGAAAATAGCATTTAGTCAACAAACAACAAGTGATATGGACAAGGATATTGAAAGTTATTTACAAGAGTTCAATTTCTGTCTCTTTTACATGTTATGATTTTCTATTCTATTTTATCTGTATAAAACATTCTTACACAAAAGCCCCATAAAAATTATTACAACTGATACTCCGACAAACTTGAGTATATGTATATGGATCAGCTTCAGATTTCACTGAATGTAAACTACGAGACTAGCAGTTCATCAGAATGCTACATATAATAATGATAAGATTTGGACAGGAATTAAAGAGCAAATCTTCAATGAAAGATAAAATTTGATTCCACACCTTTACATATTCTTCAAAAAAGCAACTTTAGTTTGTTGACAGTGACTGAATTTTAGCAAATAAAGAAACAAAATCTTCGTTCTTTGCACAAAGTGAAGTACCATCAAAATGCAAAGTTTTCTGCACTGATTTGGACAAATGTCAGGTGCATGTTTTAGAGATCATTTTAAGGGGTGGGGGGAAGGCTGACAACCCATAGTCAGTTCAACACCAATATGAAGATAAGTGCTGGTGTAGTAAGCAAAACTGTGACTGGTCAATTCTCCATGCAAATGTAAGTCTGTGGTTGTGCTGGTTACATGGAAGTATGATTTGAAATGTCTTTAACATACACAAATGGTGCACATGTTAATGTAATCTTTGTGTACATTTCTGCCATGGAAGTGGTATGGCTGCTACAAAAGAAAACTAGTGGATATCCTGGTCACAGACTTCCACAACACAACCCATTTCATAACATATGCAGAATTCTGAAGGAAACAGGTTCCTTTCCGTGAATGATTGCACAATGTGGAAAATCACAGTTTGGAAGTACTGTTCTGGAGGCTGTGCAGTAAAGAACATGTACAAGCGTACAAAGCATTTGCATGAGGATTTGTACTGCACTGACACAAGTATGAGGAATTTTGCGTAATAATGTTTTTATCTGTTATCATCTCAAAGGCTCACAAGAACAAAAATTTTTACTGAGATAACACACTAGGCACGTACAATTCTGTCAATGGTTGCAACCATTAATACAAATTCTGACATTCTGTTCACAAATAAGGAAAAGCTTACATGTGGCAGTATTAACAGAACAAGGAGACTTCACTCTTCCAAGCAGAAAAATGTATATGAAGTAAAACAAATTAATTTTCAATAGATATGTTGGGGAAATGTATTGTGTGGAATACTAGCACCACCGTCTTGGACCACACATAACAGGAAACATTGGTTATTAAAGGAATTTCAAGAATAATTACATATGCTTCATTTACAGGATATGCCTCTTGCAACAAAAGGATAAAGGTGGATACAACAAGATGAAGTGTCTCAACATTTTGCAAGATAGGATAAGAGTTCTTGCAACCACTTAAACAAAGTTTATGGGGAAGAATGAAAAAAAATGTGGACTAATAGGAATGGCTACCTTTACCACCAGACTTGAATACATGTTTTCTTCTCCTGGAGTAGCATGCAGTTAGGGTATACCAAAACAGTAATCTGCAAATAAGGCAGAGCTGGTAAAATGAAGAATTCAAGCTGCTGCTGCTGGCATAAAAAAGATACTGAACACATGCAGTGGGAACATGCACTGTTCAAAGCCTGGCAGCATGTTTGCAGTCACATGGTGGTCAGTTTGAAAATGTGAGTCAGTTGTGAATGTTAAGCTGATACTAAAACAGATAAACTAAAAAGTGATTCTGTATTCACTGCCACAATACCCTAGCACTGATCTGATAACAGTGGGAACTGACACACTGTTCACATGACTTGTGATCTCTATGCATGCTCCTGAAATCTGGTCAACTGGTTGCAGAACACTCTGTACTTCATTTAACACAGTATGATGAAACAGGGCCAAATGAACACCCAATTAAAATCAAATACATTTCATTTTGTCAAATAAGTATGCCTGTACTGATAGAGAGGTATCAAGTATAAAAACCATAAAATGTATAGTTTTATGAAAATATGTATCTTACAGCAGCATAAATTTTTCCAACTTTACTGACACTGCATAAAGAACAATGTAACTTGCAAGGATTCAAAATCCACTAACTTACAAATCACGAGAGATGGGAAATTAAGTGTTCTGTGACACCATAACGCCAATAAAACATCAGCAACTTGATACCAGAGGGAAGACTAGACCCTCCACTGGGGCTTAAAACCCTAACATATGGGTAGAAGAAAAACAGTACATGCGTTCCAACTAAATAACTATAACACGGGACAAAAGCAACCAAGTTGAAACAAGTAGCCATATTAGAAGTAGGTGTTTTAAACTAAAACAAAAATAAGTTCTACACAGCATTCAAACAACAAATACCTCATGACTACATACAATTGGTCATCATTATATGGAAGGTCTTTCCACTACAAATGAAACATACACAAACAAAATGGTTTCACTTTTAAAAATTATAATAATGGAAAACTAAATTCACAGTTCAAGACAAATTATAAAATGATTCATATCTGCTGGGACATGGCGCTGTGCTGCTGTGTGAGTGTTTCTGGTGTTTTGAAGGAACGTAGTACATTCATCTTCAAGGGTCAGAAGTTCAAGAACTTGATTCCTGACATTCCTTCGAAATGTCAGGAACCACTCACCCAATGACACAATGTCACATCACAGAAGACCTGAATCCTCAGCAACACTGATGTCAAAACCTCAAATCTCACCAATTACAAAATAATTCATGCATCAGTAAGTCACAAAACCGTTCACATTAAATCTACAGCCTAATAATTTTCACACCAGATTACTGAACAAGAGAAGGGTGTCAGTGCTTGATGAAAGAAGAACTGTTAATTTTAGAAACACTGTTGTAAAATAAGTAGCTTAAAAAGTAAAACAGAGCATGGCTAAAAAGGAGCCCCATTTTTTGTTGGTCTTGCTGAGGACTTAATTTATGAAATAACATGCTAAATGAACTGGTAATGGATAAACAGCTGATCTTTAAGCTGCAGGCAGAAAATAAATGAAGAAATGCTAATAAAACCATCAAGTAACCAAATCCTTATCAACATAAAATTAAAAGAAAGGAATTACAGAAAACATCTGTTGACTTCATTCATGGATGTTGCTAATTCATATTTCTTCAACTCAGTAAACAGCAACCCACCCCTCAAAGGTAAATATTCCATGAGAATGAATTTAATATCAGATTTCTAGTTCTTTGCTAACAATTATACAGAACGTCAATCAGTGACAGTACAATGGTTTGGAGGGACAGCTTGGATGGAGGGGGGATACAGACAAAAAAAACTGAACTGCTTCAAAAATGGGCTCTGATGTACTTGTGTTGAAACTTTGGCACCTATTACAAGATATGTACAGGGAGTTACAAAAGGTAATAGATGTATAGGGAGCTGCATAAGATAACAGCACATATAATTTTTTTTTTTTAAAGTGACTCAGTTTAAAGGTGCTTAATGCAATGACATACACAGCAGGATCAAAAGCGTCCATGCTTTTCTGTTATCACACAATACAAAGCATGTCTTCTCTCTCCAACTTAATGTAACACAATGGAACACAAAGTCATATAAACTTGTAATATTTCTCTAAGTTATTTTTTCATATCAAGTTCTTTCATGTCGCTCTCCTGGTATGATATTAGGCTCACCACAGAATTTTAAACATTGGAAAACACTGTCTGTTAAAAGAAAACAAGTTATTATAATTGTAGTAGTGGCAGAAAACTTTTAAGTGAACATGGTAACTGTGCTGTAATTCGAAGAGACAAAACATGAACATTTACATCACTTTGTTATGAAAAAATTTCAGACAGTTGTTAAGGTACCCGTTGTAATAAAAGTGGTCTACTCTATTCTTTCAGCAACATGCTAATTTTTGCCCTTTTGTTCATACAGACAACAATAAATTACTGAATTACTGTGTAAAAATCACAGCATAATAAATTAAACACACAGCTAACAAATTTATGAAAACACCCTCAGATTAAATATCACATATAAACAGGAACATTTATAAATGAAGGAAATTAAGCCAGCAATACTTTTCTTTTCGCAAAAAGCAATCCTCACAGAATTTAGACCAGAAAAACTGAGTGGAAGAGATCAATAATAAGAGCTAGATGTAGGAAGTAGGATGTAGGATAGTATTAAAACAGATCTGAAAATATACACTCACTATGGACTGGACTGATTTGACTTTGGATAGGAACCAGTACTGAGTTTTTGTGAACAAGGTGATGAACCTTCAAGTTCTACTCAAAGTGGGGAATTTATTGACTAGATGAGCTACTATCAGCTTCTTAAGAATGATGAAAAGAAACCACGGTACATATACAAGTACATAGCAATAACTGAATATTTATTCAACAGACCATCAATGCAATAGTGAAGCTCAACAAAATTAAATATATTCCATTGTATATAAAAAAATTGAAGAATACACGGGAAAGTGGGCACAGTATTTATGGACAATGGATAACCGCTCAATTCCTGAAGAAGCCTGTTGGAAACAGGAATACTGAAGGGCCAACAGAAAGATTATGCGATCAAACGCAACAGAACGATACTGCAGGATCCAAACAGATGAAAGTTTCCTGTGTACAACTCCATAACAAAGAAGTAATGAGAGGAAATATAACATGTTGCATGGGAAGACATCATCATCAAATATCCCCAGGAGCACAAACTATTGTGGAATAGCATGCAGTACAAGACTATAACAAAAATGTCAGTGTAATATCCAAGTGCTTCAATTCTCTTCAGTTTAAGAACACACTGATTCTTCACCTGTACATAACTTCATTTCAGAAGCCAAAATGTTTCACTCTAATGACAATGGAATTTGTCAAGTGAACGAAGCTGATGATGGATCATGTGAAAACTCTCCTCATAGGTCAATCAGAAAACCCTCACAAAGATGTCACCAACATCGAGTGCCAAACAAACTAGGGTAAGGCATACTCAAACCATTACATCTGTTACTGCTGATAAATGTGACGACGATCAGACACCGTCTTAAAGTGTTAAGGTTTGTTTGTGACATCATGAACTAATTAATGGATATCTTCAAGACAGACATTTTTAGAAAGCTTATGATTCGGCACTGATAGCGATTTTCTTTGTTTTTATTAATTCCTTCTCAAAAACGGGTTTTTAAGAAAAACGCCGAGGATAAAAACTGACAGTGCTGCCTCCAGCAGAGGCCAAGGGAAGCTAACATATTTCATGTACTTCCTTTGGTCTCTGCTTTTAGACAAGACTATCTATTTCAACATTTTGTTTCTTATTTAAACATGCCAGGAAGCTACTGTTTCTTATTCATAAGTTGCTTGTGATCTGCTGATCTCAGAAAGATACTACCCAGCATCAAGCATTAATATGTAAAATTTTTAATGTTTATTAAGATTAAAAAGCTGATGTTTCTCTTGACTGAATATAATACTGTTTCTATGTGTGAATTATTCACATGGGTAAAACTTATTATAACAAAGCTTCTAGATAGCTCCATTGTAAGATACAATTACTTCAGCTACCTTGTGTAAAGCATGGCAACAGTATTCCAAGATTGTGTACACACTCACCACACGATTCCCTGAGCTCCTGAGCCGATGGGCTTGAGGTTCTGATAACGTTTAAGTATCGTGAATTTAGTATCGCCGACCTCCACAGTGTAGAACATGGAGGAGAGCCTTGAGGACATCTTGGGGCCAAGGAACGGCATGCGTAGGGCAGCAGCACTGTAGCAGCAGTGGAAGCAGCAGAAGGCTTGGCTCTGTGCAAGCGGTACAGGCAATGGTTGCTCCGGTCCTCTGGTCTAAAATACACAAATGGAAACACACTGATGATTCTGCAAGTAGCAAATATATGCAGTTAGTGAATTAAAGGGAAAGATCCAAAGGTTTTTGAATCAGAAACTCTTCTCTCATAAATCTAAGGAGAAAATGTAATTTACTTTTCCACGGATTATTAAAAAATTCTACATCAAATGTACTTATCACGTAAAATCAATTAAGGTCACAATCAACTCTTTGAAGGATGACCGAAAAATATCGCCAAACTATCTTTAGAAACCTGCATTTTAGCATCAAACAGAATGCATAAGGTTAACTTGGTGGGGAGGGGGGGGGGAAGGGGGACAAATACCCCTCCAATATTTTTTCTACGGATAAAAAGATATTTTGGGTACTGAGTTCAAGATCCTTATACCCATGGTCGACTTTACCCCCTCCCCCCCCAAAGTTATTAGCCTAGTTACGCCTATGACAGTAAATCAAATTCCGTGGCCCCTATTTCAAGCAGTTGGTTCACACCATTGTAACGTCTTCGTTAGGATGCCATCCTTATCCGAAAGACGACTGGACAAAACCTGAGGATCTTCCGCTGCTGCTGTGCACGGCAATGATAGGTATCTAATGTGACAATCACAGGCATCCATAATTACACGGAGTGGCAACATGCCGTCTCCCGTAACGTTACAGGAAGTGGTACATTCAGTTGCTACCAAGCTTGATATGGTTATATTACAGTGTTACAGAGAAGAAGCGTAAAAAAAATCATCTGTTCAAAAGGGCTTTTCCTATGCAAAATAAGTCGCCAACCAATGACTGTCATACCAAATCGTGTTCTCGACGCAACCTATTAGTCAACTCTGTTAAGTTACAGGTTCAAGTGTTTTTCGGAATACCTTAAAGACTTTTTTTTTTTATTTTTCTCTCAAAACAAGACACCAAGTTTCGCGTCACAAAATAACTGTCTCTTGCACCCGACGCAACACAACTAATTAATTTATCAAATAAAACAGCCTGCGGGAACTCATTAAAACAGCTCACGCAGGATTTTATTGAGATAAATAAGGGTAAAGTTACCGCTATACCTAAATACTACACGATGGAGGAGCACGCAAGGGTGGAAGTAACATTCCATAGCTTCTTCGATTTCTGCAAGGGCGAGTGGCCATCTTGACGGTTCGGACGCCTGACTCTTCATGGCATAAATCTGAGTCATCAACGCCACTTCGGATGACAGCACTGTATGTAACAAAACAAGCGTGAAAAGAAAAAAAAAATTTTGGGGTGGGAGACAGATGCCCCAAGAACGTGAACTATTTTACCTTCATCTAATGACGTCATTTACATAAGGATTGCAATTAAAGCAAAACTGTTTAATTAGACAAGGACCTCCAGAACTGACAGCAATACACCGCTTGCGTTTGGGCTATCTTTACAATAAATAAGGCATTATTCTGGGGAGGTCATGTCTCTGTGTCTGTACCTCAGCGCCTGATCTATTGGGACCGATAATTTTAGTCATATTTGTGGTTCTCAAAGTGGGGACTATGAAGGGTACCGTCTTTCAGGACATGACGTCGTTTAGCCCCACAGAAACATATCGGCGCCTCAGAAGGACCACCTACATCCAACTTCAGCAGGACAGAAGGGTGTAAGATATGGAGGCAAAGGTTCCTCCGTAAGGTCGATACACTTAGTATGAAACTACGTAATGTCATATTCATGAAGACGGCAATGTTCAGATATTTTACAGAGCTGTGCAGGAGACTTCCGCGCCGAAAGACATAGGGAAATTCAGATTTTCATCCACAGCTTCACAACACTGCCTAGTTTTTCACAATGCCATCTTTTCAACGAAACCGATAAATCTTCGACAGACTGTGTTGAAATTCTATAAGGCAGCCTACCACTAATTTTCACTTCATTATACCATATTTAAGTAAGCTCAAGATACGAAAAAACACCGACGATAATTTCGTATTCCTACTACCTTTCCAGTCTTTGTCCAGTATTTGTCATATTGTTATTTACGTTTCAGTCAACAGGCTCGCAACTGCCTCTACAGCAAACGAACTGCAGCCGTTTGAAACTGTCACCAACAAGCCAATATAACACGAATTTGCTTACGTCGGGCTCTGACATATTTAAATCAACATTAAACGCTGAACAAGCAAGCCAGAATTAAACATGGACAGAGGGTTGGGGAATCGATCAATTAAGCCAACCTACGTACTATACAGGGTCTCTGGTTTAAAAATAACCTTAGTCGTGCTTGCTATCCTGTGAAGCTTGTAATTAACTTCTTTGTCTTCTGAACCACTGTTAGCAACTGCATTCCACCGAGACAGGAAGAGGAAGCACAAGCCACTCCTACTGTACTGCTTGTCACGTAAGTGACAAGAAGCACGGTTGGATTAAAAACAAAGCCTACCGCAAGAGTTAAATTCTGTAACCCCATTCAAGCGAAACAAGGGTGCGAGTGATAAAAAATGCCGACAGATCCTTCACAGCAGCCGTTCAACTTTTATAGCAATCCCAAACATGTGTTACAAATATTCCCAAGGCACAAGACCTTAATTACACAATGAATACCAATTTAGTTAATTCTGTGCTATGGAACAAGGCTAAGTTCCGTCAGTGAAAAATCCATACGAGTCAAGCAATTCATATCTTAGGTCGTATTTGTCACAGCCATTTAAATATTGTTACTTAATAATCGTCCATACTTTCTGTCAGCGATGTACGTGCAAGAAATGTATTTCAAGGCACCTTGCAACCTATATATGTATATGATGGTTCGATTCCTTGGAATGTGGGACTGACTTTGTATGACTTTTCAGGGACAACACGGGGGGGGGGGGGGGGGGGGGGGGGGGGGAGG
>Ga0123354_10007420_pt1 | contig 16500 bp, 7 predicted proteins | sample TergutLab28metaG_2_FD_97872 | JGI IMG/M metagenome (GOLD analysis project Ga0123354, IMG submission 97872) | Labiotermes labralis P4 segment gut microbial communities from Petit-Saut dam, French Guiana - Lab288 P4 | ecosystem: Host-associated > Arthropoda: Insects > Digestive system > Gut ...
TACATACATACACACACACACATACATACATACATACACAACACACATACATACATACATGCGTGCGTGCATGCATACATGCAAGCATACATACATACATACATACACACATACATAAATACATACATATACATACATACATACATACTCGAGACATAGCGACATAGAATGGGACTGCGACGTGGAAATTCAAAACTGGCCGCACCCGGCAGAAGTTGGGACAATTCACGAAGTGGTAGGGAACGAGGAAACATCAATCTAGGTGTACACTGACGGAAGCAAACAAGAACAAGGAGTCGGGTTTGGAGCAGTGATTTTCAAAGGAAGTAAGATGATTGCCAAATTACAATTTAAACTAGATAACAGAAGCTCTAACAATCAGGCAGAACAACTTGCCATACTCAAAACATTGGAAAAACTAGAAGTGCTGAACAGGCAGAGCATTAACCCACTCTCGACAACAATATTCACTGACAGCCGGAATACTCTGGACTCGCTTCAGAACTACAACAACCACGGTTTCTTGGTGGAAGAGATTAGAAAAAAGGTTGCTAGTCTGGAGAGAAGCGGATGGCAAACAAGGTTCTCGTGGGTGAAGGTCCACATAGGAGTACACGGCAACGAGTTAGCTGACAAAGTAGCCAAAGAAGCGGCGCAGAGTACCGCTACACGATACGAATATACCAGAATACCCAAAAGTTACCTATGCCACGTAGCAGCAGAAGAGGCCAAACAAAAATGGCAAGCAGAACGATAACAAGCAACAAGGCTGCTGAAACAAAACAATATTTTCCATCCGCGCAGGACAGACTAGGGACAATACTAACACTAACCACGAAGCTAGCAGCCGTGCTGACCGGACACGGGAAAACAAGGGCATATCTCTACCGGATCAACCTAAGGGACGACGCGAGGTGTATATGCGGCCACAACGACCAAACCATGGATCATCTCCTATTCCATTGCGAGAAGACCAGCACACAGCGAGAGGTCCTAAAACACCAAATAAGTCAACAACAGAACTGGATGGAAATTAAACAAGAACTTATATCCAAACATAAGAAAGTGTTTTGTGAATTTGTAGAATAATATATTTCCAACTCTTACTACAGAATGAACACTAGATAGATCAAAGCAAGCATAGCATGTAGTATTACACAATGTAATGAAGCATGCTTAAAACTAAATAATAAAAAAATTACACATACATATATACATACATATATATATATATATAACACAGATTCCAACGCTCAAATAAATGCAATTCTTAAAACCGTTACACACCTACTGTGATTAACATCTCTATATCAAGTCATGTATAGTAAGTGATTTACAATACTGACTCTTCGGCTACGTATAAACATATCCAATTAAAAGGCCGGAATCTTGATTTTTTAAACTAAGTAACTTTTATGCTTTTATGATTACGTCTTCGGCAGAATTATTATGGTGACATAAATTGTAAAAGTTACGTTTATCATACAATTACAATAACACATTTAAATTGTTACAATATTCGAACGCAAAATAAATGTACAAAAATATAATGTGATAATATCCAGTCTATGTATTTCACAACCAGAAAATTTTATTCGCTTGATGGATTTTAAATTTCTTGTTCTAATTTCCCATCGACTTTATTGATTTATGGAATAATATACAGTAAACATTCAGTTGCCAGATGGTAACATTTTATTTCCAACAAGGGAATACAAGGTTTAAATATTATTTACTTGCTGTTGACCCATTTTCTTGTAAGCATGTCGGTAGCTGCTTCTATATTGACAAATATTTTTCATTGTGCAGGTTAGCTCATACGAATCTAGGCTCTCTGCAAGGGTCCTCTTAAGGAAATAGAATAAAATCAAAATCCATACCAGTGCAATGAAGTTTGCAGTATTCATGGCACAAAAAGAAAAATTGCTACCAAATTTGAATTTCATTACCGTGCATTCAGAATAAATTCAAGGCAATCAAAATTTGCCGAATATTTTCTCGAACAAAACCATCATTTCGAAAATTCAGAAGAAAGTAGACAGTTACTGCTGAATATTGTCATACGTATGCGTACAGAGCGGTTAAGCCTCGGACCCAACTAATGACGAAAATACAATATTTCTCGAAACAATTTGTGAAGCTAAAATTTACGACTCACAGTAAAATAACGTTCAGATATAATTTGTGTCAGTTTCATCCATACCATTATTTCAGCGGGCTGAAAAATAAGCAACATTCACAGCAGAGGAAACACGTTTCAAAACTTTTCATAGACTGAAAATTATGCAGCACTTTTGTTATGTAAACTGCCAGTGACGGCTTAATAACCTAACATAGAGAATCAGATATTTTTCCAAATATTTTAATGGAAACATCACGAAAAATAACCAATTTCGCATGACAAAATTACAGTCGGGAGAAGAACACTGTGACTGAGGGAGACATCACCGAGAATGGAAAAGACCATTTCCCCTCAATTTCATGCAAAGCAGATGATTATTTTAGGAAAGTAATTTGTACTTAAAAATAGTTGACGGTAGGTATGAAGTTTAATTTTTATCCAGATGTATGCTTTCTGACTGCAAATACATCTCCCTTATTTGATGGAAGGCATCACGGTGTGCTGGGAATATAATAAAACATTAATTAATATACGTCAATTAAGCTATATTTATAGTATACGAGGCTACATGTTTCAAACTTTTTAAACGGTCATCATCAGGCCTTCTAACATATCAAGTCAACAGATGCTCTGTACACGTTGCGATCCCAATATGTCTACAGTAATAAAATAAATAAGATCTAGCAGTCAGTTACATAAGGAATGATGTGTGTATTGCTCACTATATGTAGTTAAAATATTTAAAATGGTGTTGGGCTTCTACAACTATAATATCAGGTCCCGTTAATAGCTAAGTATAAAAACCCCCACAGCTTCCAAGGAATACTAAGCTGTTAACGGGACCTGATATTATAGTTGTAAACGCCCAACACCATTTTAAAATTTGACGTTTTGTTGACCGTGCATCGCAGTATATTTATCTCAGTATTTAACCAACTTCATGCACAAAATTTGTTTCACAATAAGTTTTATTTCATGTCTCTACATGTTTCGAGCACATGTGCTCATCATCAGGAGGTCAAAATCGCATTACACAGCCTCTGGTATCATCACACCTATAGGTGGCCGTCTCGTGCACAGGTTGAGAGAGGACTGGTTGGAATGCGTGGGATTGTGCACAAACCCACGCATTCCAACCAGTCCTCTCTCAACCCGTGCACGAGACGGCCACCTATAGGTGTGATGATACCAGAGGCTGTGTAATGCGATTTTGACCTCCTGATGATGAGCACATGTGCTCGAAACATGTAGAGACATGAAATAAAATTTATTGTGAAACAAATTTTGTGCATCAAGTTGGTTAAATACTGAGATAAAACCATTTTAAATATTTTAACTACATATAGTGATGCAATACACACATTACTCCTTCTTATGTAATTGACCTGCTAGATCCTATGTGTTTTATCAATGTAAACATATTGGGATCCCAACGTGTACACAGCATCTGTTGACTCGATTTCCGTTACATGGCCTGATGATGACCGTTTAAAAAGGTCGAAACATGTAGCAACGTATACTATAAATATAGTTGTGCTTGTCGTATTTTAATTAATGTTTTAGTACATTTCCCTTATGTCGGGGTGAGAAAATTTGTCGATAATCTAACGTCGGCCAACACTTCTCGCCCTTGCGCTTTTTTGATTGACTGATTCGCTTGTTAGACTAATGTAAATTCATAAGAAAGGAGAATTGTGTTCCTTTTATTCAAGTTGTATCAACTCTCTTGGGACCCGGTCTTAATGGCATGTGGAGAGTGAAGATGCTGCGACACCGATGGGTAAACATTGGTCCAGGCAATGCCCGAGAAAACTGTACCTCGGCAAGAATATTATACATTTTTTATGTTTTTTTTTAACTTTGCTTTACCCTAATTCATATTTCGTAGTCTCCTTATGTGTATATCACACTCATAACTGAGAATCTGAAAACTGAATTTGATATAATTCTGTTGCTTGTAACCTGAAGCAGAATAAAACCTGTTAAGATTGAGAAAGGAAATTTCAGAATACAGCAAAAATATGATCAGATTAGATCGATCTTCACGTATAGCAAAATTATCTACACCACTGAAATACAACAAAGCACTTCACAGCATTCAGCAACAACAGACGGCTAAAAATGAGATAGTATATATAAAGATATCTTCATGTTTGCACCGTGCATGAATGATAATTAAACACTATATTACCCAACTAATGCACAATATATAATATGTAGATACAATTAAAATTATATATTTAAATATTTTATAATTTTAGTTGTATCTATGTATTATATATTGTGCATTAGTTGGATAAAAAAATTCTTTGATAAAGATACGTTCATACAGCATAAATCAACAAAATGCACCTTCTCTAAACTAACGTTTTAATTTTTAATTTTTTGATGTCTTCTACATGTTTTGAACCCGAGGGTTCATCTTCAGGAAGACGGTTGTACATGCGGGTATGGTACAGTGTGTTTTAATGCATCAGTATATGCGGTCTTGAAGGTAGAAGAATGTGTTCGATACTGAGCTCTAGGAAGTATTCCTGGAGATGAACCCTCGGGTTCGAAACACGTAGAAGACATAAAAAATTAAAAATTAAAAAATGAATGTAGAAAAGGTGTATTTTGTTGGATTCTGTTGTTTAATTATATTATAATTCACGGTGCAAAAAACATAAAAATAATAAATTTTTATAGGACATTTAGAGATATCCTGCCTATGTAGTAAATAACAGTTAGGAGATGAAAAATAAGTAGGTGTAGTAAGATATAGACGGATTGGCTGATCCACAATATATTTCAACAGGTTGTACTGGGAATTGTTCACCATTGCAGTGAATTTTTACAAGATAACATTATGCGAAAGCGCAAATAATGATTCATTGACACAAGAATGAATTAAAATTCGAAAGATGATGTAAATTTAAAATAGAAAGAACCTGTTTCATGCCTTTGAGAATTGATTTACCATGAATTAAGTGCAACGAAGGAGTAGTTGGAGAATTTCGTGTTAGGATTGTACGAGTAATTGCAGTTGAGATAGATCGCTTCGATCTCTGGTAAGTCGAAGAAACAATCACGTCAGTAAATCTACCCTTCCTTCCCTTGAAACTGAGCAAGATACGGCTATGCAGCCTCATACGGAGTAACCAAGGACAACGAGAAAATTCATTTTAAGTTGTTTTCCCTCCACTTGATTACCAGCGAGTAAAACCAAGATTGTTCATCATGTGTTCGAAATAACTTTGTAGATGGACACCCTACAGTTTTACGTGGTTCCTTCGAGACACCCATCACTGTATTTTTTTTAACAAACTGCTATGGAATTTTTCTGTACAATGGGTGCCGGGTCCTTCCCGGGGGTAATGAGCGGCTGGGGCGTGACGCTGACCCCTAACCCCCTCCTAGTGCCGTAGTGAGGAAAGAGTAGAGCTATACCTCTACTTCCCCTATGGGCCGTACGGTCTGTACAGAGCCTCAGTGTCTCTACTTTACTTACTTACTATGGAATTTGACATAATTCATCATTCTTTCGGAGAAAGGTAATTTCGTATTGTCTGACAAACTACCACCGCATATACGTGATTTGCTTTTCATAAAAAAAATAATGAAGTGCTATTTTGAAACAAAATATCGCCGCGTTTTACGCATATCACCATTCATAAAAGAATAATAACTTTATATTTTGTAACACACTACCACCGTATTTTACATGATATCCATTCATAAAGACTCTCGCTCCACCACAAATTGTACAGTCAGGACAGGCATCACACAACCTTGCATTAGCTACAAAGAAGAGTAGAGTGAGCTTGACGCATATTTGGGCGTGAAAATGAAACATTCATAGGTTTTAATACTTTTATGACATAAGAATGTGACAGGAATACAGCAGGACATTTTGGGCGTTCGTCTGTGTTCAAGTCATGTCACGTTTCCTTGCTGTTGGTTCATTACACATACGGTTACATCAGAATTGCCTGCGTGCACGAAAAAGACATAATTTTGTGCCTAGTCCCATAGCAGATCAAAGTAAATGTTAAAGCACTAAGTTTCTCCACCATCAATAGCATAACCACCTTCTTTTTCTGTACTAACATTATGTCACTGGAAGCCATATATAAATATCGACCATTCCTACCTTTAACCTTTTGACGCCTAATGTCAACTATAGTGGTCGTACCGCACTGCTAACCTCTAAAGTTGCATTTTATATATTTATTCAACAAATATAGGTACGGAATATTTTAAACATAGTATATGCTATCAGTTTTTTTCTCTTCAAAATACAGTTTGTTTCATAGTTCTAACGTATGTGGTTCCTGAATTATTTACATTATATAAACAGGGTGTGCTAAAATTAAAAAAAATAATTCCGGCGCCAAAAGGTTAATTAACACAGCCAGAAAGGATAAAGACATAATGGCCACATTAGCAAACTTCGATATAAAATACAAAGCAATAAAACGTAGTGGTACTCTCAGGTAAAACAATAACAGCTCTTCGCAGGTAATAAGAATATTTTCCTTTTCGATATTTAAAATTATTAAAACAGCTGATCCTCATATATATATATTCTTTTACGAAGACTATATTTCACCAAAACATGCTAACATCTAGAGATGCCTATGATGTTTCACCAGATTAATGCCGTTTTGTTTATTCACAGTAATCGAACATATTACATATGTATGGAAGAAAGGAAGATTGCGTTTGTTAGACGAAGCTCGAAGTTTTCTTCAATACGTATGATTTAGATTATGAGGATTACGACACTGTGCGGTTCAGCAGGTGATTACCAACGTTACGGAGAAATCTACTGCTTCTCTCTTCTTTCGATGTATGTACAAGATACCTGTTGGTATACTTCTACGAAAGTACACGGTGTTATAACCCAGAAGTCCACAATCGTGAAAAATACGTGAAACAACAACCTACACATGTGCGTAAATCTTTCAACGAACGCACAGGTCAAACATTCACTGTTTCGTTCTATTGACTCATTGAAATTAGAACCGTCTTTCACTTCGAGGCTAGCTGTCACAAAGAATGGGAAAACCGAAGACGCTAACGAATTGAGATAGGTCTAATTGTTTTGTTTGAGGAAGTGGCATTTGTGTCAGCCAGTTAGGTTAGAACATCACCTGTCCGTTGCCATGGGCACAATTAGTGAACCTGCTAAGTGAGCTCTATTAGTACGAGTTCCCTTATTTTCTTAAGAAATTTTGACACATTGCATCATGTTTGTTCAAATAGCTGCTGTACTCCTATAAACATCCTGCTGTGAGAAATATACTCCAGTTAATCACAAACCAGCACTGATAATTTCATTTAATATATAACTCTAACATGTTTCAGCGTATGTGGCCATCATCATGCACTAGTTCTTAATAAAATATGAAAGAAAAATTTGATCTAACCAACAAAAATGTTAGTAAGGTTTGGATTATATTTTGTTATAAAATACAGATTTAAGATAAAAATATTTTTGAGTCCAATTAGCCGCAACACGGGCAAACGTTGTTTTGAAATGTGATATAATGAAGTTGTTTAAAAATTAGACTTCTATTAAATTTTATGTATTACACGTTGTTATATCCCATTTAAGGCAGATGAGAACGTGCTTTCCCAGATCTGCCTTAAATGGAGGATAAAAACCAGCAATACACATCTTCACTTCCTGCTGCCTAATGAGCGAGAGCTCTGTAGTTCGCTTCGGTTGTAATTTATCATTTTAAAACATCTGCATGTCATGATCCCATAAAGGCCTTGTGACAATGTTGACTTAGTGTATTAGAATTATATCGGATACTGAACACCGTGTGAAGCATATTTTGTACACACGACATTACGGAAGTCGGCATTACTCCGTATTCAGGTGACTGGTTATCATTACGTGAAGTATGTTACTGTACGGTTACTCGCCAAGAATGTGAAAGAATAATCTACTTTTTCCATATGCTAAGCTAACAACTGTACAAACATGAGCAGTTAGAAGTATTAACAAAGCACTCATAGGATCCCAGCTTTGGTCTCAACGATTACCATTAATCTAGAAATGATAAAGAGTCTTACGGTGGTGTTGTTGAAGATGTAAATCTTATTGGTTATTAAGGTGTTAAGATGAAAGCAGCAGGAAATCTTCGGTAAAATATGTCTTTACCGTAAAAAGTAATGATCTGAAGGCGGGAGCATACAGGAACCCCAAAATGTCGTGTACATCACCTACACTTTCAATATTCGCAATGCTGAACATGTTACTGGTTTGTTCATAGTATTTGGGATAAGCCACGCCTAAAAGTACATTTACACGTAAAAATGTACGCTGCTAGTTAAAGTGTAAATTGTATGTTCGCATTATTAGGCGCGTTCGAAAAAGTACGAAAAGCGACTATTAGCTTCGTCATGTATGTCAGTCCGTCAGTCAGTCCGTCCGCCCGCATGGAACAAATCGGCTCCCACTGGACGGATTTTCATTAAATTTGATACATGAGTAGTTTTAGAAAATCTGTCCAGAAAGTTTAAGTTTCATTAAAATCTGACAAGAATAATGGGTACTTTACATGAAGCCCTATTTACATTTATCATTAAGTATCGCTGAATTCTTCTTAGAATGAGAAATGATTCGGACAGAAGTTTTGGAGAAACTCAAAAACACACGTTATATTCAATACCTTTTTGCCGAAAATCCTGCCATTTATGAGATCAATGTGGAAAAATACGGTAGAAGCACACGGGCCACGTGTGGCAATATAATATGACGCATGCGTGGTGCGAGCTGGAAAACTAGGACTAAAGACACATACGCATAATATATGCTATTTATTGTTTTTACACGGCAACAATGGTTAAACAAACGCGCCTCAATATTACGTCCTACGTACATTGCCCGTCTTGTAACGTTCTGTGCAACTGAGGAAAACTTTATATAACTTATTCTATAAGAACAATCGCTATTCGTGCAGCCGAAAGCAGTAATTTAAGACTGATGCCTCTAAAACTCCTATATACAATTTCTTTCAGGCTAGCGCGTTACATTAACTCTGCAGTTTCTTACTGATGGTACGGAATTAAGATTACTCTTTGAACAAACTGAAAATTTTCATAAATTTTAAAATAAAAGTTGTTGATGGAAACTGCGAACAATGAGACTTGCTAACTGACAATTACATTTCCACGTGTTTTGTAGCAGCGAAACTTGGACTAGTAAGCAAGTGACGCCAGAAGAATAACAACAGCAGAGATGAAATACGTGAGAAGAACAGCAGGATACACTTGGACAGATTACAAAACAAATGCACAAATTGCAAAGGAACTAAAAATAACACCAATTTTGGACAAATTACTGGAATACAAGAGAAGCTGGATACAACATGTAAATAGAATGCCTCGAAATAGATTACCCAGGGTAATGAAACACTACTCCCCAGCTGACAGAAGGAATCATGGTACACCTTTGAAGAGACTTCTGGATACGTGAGGCCGGAACGGGTCAACAAGTGGCCCAACTCCATGAAAGATATATGATGATGATGATGACGACGATGATGATGATATGTTTTGTGGCACACAATACGAAATAAACCCACATTAGTAATCCTTTTCAATCCAGTTGTTGTTGAAAAAATGAGGGCCATACTTGTAAAAGCCTAACCATGTTGAAGGAAACAGTCAAATCTAATAATAAATGGCTGAAAATGCTTTGAAATTTAAAAAAAAAACCTGAAATGCAACCATCTGTTTGTCTTCCGTTCCGTGAAGCAACTTTAAGGTAAACCCCAGTCACAATGATCTAATTTGTTCAAGCACAAACAGTACGCTCGATAAATGGTCGTCCTTAAAAAGTACGGTTAAAACACACACACACACACATATGTCTATGTAGCTGTAGTAGTATAGGGTGGTATACGACAAACAATAGAGCATCAACTACATTGTTTATGCGAGGGCTCAGCATTCTAAGGCCTTTAACAGTGTCACTGTATTTTGTATATTGACAGAAATTCTATTGAAGTTAGATATGAAAACGAAACCGGCAAATGCAAATAAGTGTATGAAAGCATACTGTACACACCGCATACCTTCTACATGTTTCGGGCACTCATGTGGCCTTCCTCACGGAGGTGCAATGCAAAGGACAGATACACAGAAATATGACAAAGTTTTTGAACCAATGCACTGATATAAAATATTAATTAAAAAATACACGGTTTACAACACATACTAAAGATTAAAATACGGATAAAAAGTATTTCTGATTGATTCTACTGTGTCACGGGTAGTAAAAAAAAGGTAAATCAGTCCCATTAGAGGCCCGAGGTGCCCAGAGGGTTCTAGGAAGTTAGGGTTCCCAGATTACGTGACAATGGCCCAGGATGGTGGTAAGGTTGTCAGTCTTACGCACCGGCCGCTTTTACCCCAGGAAATACTCCAGGTACTCATTTCTGTAAGAGGCTGAGTCTACCCCAGGGCCATAGTGCGATCGGAAGGATTATGTCAATGAACAATTCCAATGACAACACTTGGAATCGAACCAACGACCTTCCGATTTGTAGCACAGCACCTTAACCACTGTGCTACCGCGGTGTAACGCGCAGTAGGTATGTAGTAAATAGCCATCCTGAAAGGAAAAAATAATAGGTTAAAAAACTTCTATAATGTTTTGATGTATCTGTCCTTTTTAATACACCTCCGTGAGGATGGCCACATGAGCGGCCGGAAAATGTAGGCAGTGTACGGTGTTTATAATATACTCTCATTTATTTATGTGTATTTGTTGTCCTTGATATCATATCTAACTGCTCAATGTACGAAGATCGATAATTTAAAATCTAGTTAGGTTGTCTTTATGGCAGGACAAAAATGTACTTCAGAATTAACTAGAAAAGAATATTCACATAAAATTGTTACAACTCTGAATCTTTGTATGTACTGTACAATCCTTTACGTCTTCCGTACTGGATATCCAATATCGCTGTCAAAAGCAATATAAGAAATTCCTGAAAAATTAGCAAGGATAATTGACACTCCACGCCCCTCCTTTTAATGTATGCAATAGTGATGACAACGTACATTTTGAAGACTGGTAAGCAAACTGTCAAAAGTCGGCCCATAAAGACAATAACTAAACGTCGAAACTATGGAAATAACGAAATCTCACCGCAGCAAGAACAAACACTGCCAATGTTGAAATAAACGGTATATATTACGTTCACAACGGTGAACTGACAGAAGTTGTGTATCGTCTTATCGTCTCGTAATTAAAACCTACCCCGTTGTGGTGGTAAATTTTTTTTGCTGGAAGACTACACATTATTACGTAAAGACGCTTTCCTTACTCATGTTTGTAATTTACATTTAAAGCAGTCCCGTTACAGTCGTGGAGTGGCCCAGAGGGTTCCAGGAAGTTATGTTTCCCATATTTCATGACAACGGTACAGGATGGTGGTAAGGTTGTCAGCCTTACGCACCGGCCGCCTTTACCCCCAGGAAATTAGAGGCTGAGTCGACCCCAGGGCCATAGTGCGATCGGAAGGATTTTATGTCAATGAAAAATTCCAATGACACCAGCTAGGATCGAACCAGCGATCTTCCGATTTGTAGCACAGCAACTTAACCACTGTGCCAACGCGTGTAATGTACATTTACTTCACTACAATCTCTCTGAAAATCAGTATCAATTTCAACATCGCTTTGACAGTAATGAATAAAAGTGAAATGAATACGTACGTGTATTACAGTCTTTTGGGATACGAAACGGTTAGAGTGGTACATAGCCTGCGTACCAGTTTACACGCCGTCACATTACATACGAACGAAGTCTTCTATCAGCCTAACGGAGACACCCTCAAATCTCGCAAACCGCAATACGATTATCGTTACGATGTCTGTATTACCGGTGTGTGTACAACGAAATAAAAGCCGATTTTCTGTAACACTGCGGCTGAAGAATTAGTGCACGTAAGAATAAAGTGTGACATACAGTGATTGATTTTTCATGCAACAGGTCAAGTAGTAACACCAGAGACTGAACGGTTAGTTCAAGTTCGAATAAATAGTGACATGTAATGATTGTTCATGTTAAAACTCAGTGTAACACAAAAGACTGAACAGCTAATGCAAGTCAAAGAATAGTGACTGATCGACCACGCTGCAAGTTGCAACAGACGCATAAATCGCATCTGATGTTGTGACGTGCTGGGCCAGGGGCGTGAGGCGGGATCAGCTGAGTGTACACGCGTGTGACTAGACGGAGAGAGAAGCTCAATGTATGACCTGTCACTCACTCGTTTTACCTGACGGATTCTCCGATTGAAGTCACCACCACTAACACCAATCACTCAAGTGAGTCCACTGCACCAGCGGGAGGCAGCCACAGCGAATTCTACCTAGCCGCAATCCAAACTGATCCTCCGACCGTCTTCATCTGCTTTACTACTACAACACCGTCATCTCCCTCTTCGTCTCTCCCCCACCTTCACCTATCCTTTACTTCTCCCTCTTCCCTTCATCCTCCCTTCCAGCACCGCTGTACCATCATCTTCTTGTTTCTGAACGCTCAAGATGCATGCATTCCTAGCATCCAACATCACACACACGTGAGGGCGTGCAAATAGAGGCCAGCTGTCTGGTAAATTCCTTCGGGGAAATGCGACCATATCATTACCATCACTGTGAGCACAATCAACAGTATCGTCGTTGTTGGTGCTTCTGTTGTCACCGTCGTCGACACTGAGGCCGGGGTAACGCCTCTCACACAGTACCGCATTGCTTTGCAGTCACGTTTTTTTTCCTCGCTTCCCCCTGTTTTGGTCGCATAGGCATACCTTTTCCTCGTCGGTGGATGAGGCGGAGAAGAGCTCTCTAATTACTGGCCGCGTTCGCTGGCAAGGAAGGGGGTCGGTAGACTGGCCCAGGTACTTGCTTGTAGTACCCGGGAAGAAGAGGACGAAGAGAAAGAGGCATGCATTGGGGTGGGCGGGTTTAGCGCGGCCCTGTATTGTGTGACCCCAGTGACCCGGCATCAGGGTTAAAACCAGTCGACTCCACAAGATGGAAAGAAGAATAACAGTGGAAACCTGTTTAAGATGACCACCTGTGGTTCCGGTCATCAAAGTGGTAATTGACTGTTCTGGCAGATGGGAAATTTGCTTCCCCTACACTTATTACGCCTACCAAGTATCACAATCAAAAACTCGTTCACAATAATCCAGTGTTTCATAGGACGTAACGGTGCGCTTCTCCAGAAAGCACTGCAAAGTTAGATATAATGAAATTTTCTGTGATAAGCGGCTTTAATTAAACCCGCCTTCAGAACCCTTGCGCGTTTAAGAGTAAGTTTAGGCACATGGCGATTCGAAGAGCCAGTTATGGTCTTGCAATTTCTCTCCAGACCTCCCTTCTGCCGTCTTCATCTCCATTTCATATCCGGAGTAAGCAAGTACAGCATGCCTTCGTACTCCTCTCTGACGCTGATCAGCAGACATTCTTAGAAGCTCAGAGAAGGATGACCGCTACAGACCATTGGCCAAATGTGATACAAAATGACAGAGGGGAAAGACGCTTGAAATTTCAAGCCGGCTTGTCGGGTTTCGTACATCCGCAGCTGGATATGACAGGGCGTAATTTTGGGAGTCGAACTAAGTGCTTTCAAGGGAATCCTAGATACAAGGTTATATAAAACAGGCGATATTAACAAAGAAAGGAAGTAAATATGCATAAATACACGAATTATTATGCATATCTTAGTCTCTGTTAACACGAAAGAAAAATTAACAAGTTACCTTGATTTATACTCCTTTAAGCCTTACCTCCATTCATTTTGAGCAAAGGACTGTACGCTCTGGAAGGTTTTCTTCCTCAGGCTGTACACAAGGCAAGGGTATGTAGCTTATCCCTCGAGGATTTCATGACTAGTTCATTTCACCATTCGATTGGTTTTCGGATAGCAGAATGGATGTTCATTCAACAATGGAACACCTATTCCAAATCCTGACAGTAGAAAATAAACTTTTATTTTGGAAGTAACTTCAACATAGTTACCGATTACTTGTTACAATAACCGAAAATGAAATTGACAGGGCCGTAAACTGAAAGGGTTGCACAAAACTTGGTATTAGTGAGTCATTCCTTTGCCCAAGCTTTTCATTGTTGATGAACTTTGCTCTGGGTGTTATGCGTACTGATGGTAGAAAATATGACATACAGCATAGATACGGCTGAGTGAGTCATACCTCACGCACAGATGGTCAGGAACAACCCGATATTATGTGCAGTAGCTACACAAATTACAAGTCCGTGGCATCTTAACATCAGCTCTTACGTTCAGATCTGCTATAAGATAGTCTTATTGCAGAACATACGCACTAAGAAATAACATTCGGATCTATTCCTAGATGGCCTGATAACTTTTTGTGAATTATATGTCTCATTTGCAGGTACTGCAATATCAGATAAAGATATCTTTTTTTTTTTTTACCTGGCTTATTTTAACTAGCCACGTTACAAAGACACTATCGTCCCAAAAGTCAGTTTCTTGTTTTGTTTTATGACTGTAGACAATAGCACCGAATCATCAAGGTCCGCCGAATAAGAACTAGAAGGTGGGGCCCAATACTTCTGACTTCACTTCCTATTGCCAGAATGGGCTTGCGATTTTTCACTGCCACGTTCAGACGATTCCCAAATCCTACCGGGCCTTCTACCCAGTTATCAACATGTGAGTTTGGGAGTAAAACTGCCAGATCCTGAATGACTCTACTCTCTTCCATCCAAAGCCTAAATCGAGAATACGTGGAGCTTTACTTACACGTCGCATACATGCAAAAAACAACATTTAAGCAGGATAGACTGTCACGCACTTAGGGTTCGATTTCTCGATCTAATTCTAATGTCGTTGACCTTCAAAATGAAAAGTTTTATAAAACTTCCAAAGGAGGCTGGTTTATATGCCGAAATATTAGTAACATAATCAATGTAAATCAGAGGCACTGCTATTCAGAAAAATTTCCAGCAGCCTCCAAGGCTAACAACCGCTGGCTTAGGAAGACTGTAGAAAGTCACGAGAAGTCAGAACACATGGCTATGATATGCTCTGCAAAGGTCTCTGTTTAACAGTTGGAAGGTTTGCTAGAACAGCAATGTTGACTTAGAGTCCATGTTGTCCTTTGGTTAGCAAGAATTCTGTTTACTCGTAACAGATATGTTTTTCTAATATACGCCTCGGACACCCATCTTCATGTCTCACTTTACGAAGTGACGCAGGTCTGGCAATTTGTCATCTGATCATTTACGATTATTGGGTTTCTGGACTTTTTTCACCGTCTGTTATTCAGGAATGACACAACGTTGCAGGAAGCGGATCTGTTTGCTTCCTCAGACGAAACGATCAACTGGTTCCGACAGTCAGCGATGTTTTCATTCCCTGGATAACCGATGTCAGTTAATTACCTGGATATAATCGAGATACCTGCCGGTCCCAGTGGCCGCGCGGTCTAAGGCGTAGGTCTACGGGCGATCGCCTGCTGAGATTGTGGGTTCGAATCCCACCGGGGGCGTGGATGTCTGTCTGATATGAGTGTTTTGTGTTGTCAGGTAGAGGTCTCTGCGACGCACTGATCACGTGTCCAGAGGAGTCCTACCGACTGTGATTGGTCGCTGTGTGTGAGCTAGATACATCTAGAATGATGAGGTGGCCCGCGTTGGGCCGCAGTGCCACAAAAAACAAAAATCGAGATACCTAGTATTCTTAAACGTCATACTATTGTCAGAACTCTTGAACTGGACTATAATATAATCGTACTCCAAAGAGTGTTCATAAAAATTACGGACAGTTTTATAGCCAGTTGTTTAGACCACGCCTTCTTGGCAGTGTCACCCTATCTATTTGACGAGATCTGAACAAAAATTTTTTAGTTTTATAATATTATCATATCTACTACTGCGACTATATATGTTATAGAAAAATACTTCCAGTTTTATAAGACTTTTATACTGTATATGTTCAAAATTGTTGTTTGCCTGTTGTTTTGTAAGGGTGTGAAATTTGGTCGTTGACATTGCGGGAGGAAAGGAAGCTGAGGGTATTTGAGAACATGGTGCTGAGAAGAATATTTGGACCTAGGAGTGACGAGGTAACGGGGGAATGGAGGAGACTGCATAACGAGGAGCTAAATGATCTGTACTCCTCACCCAATATTGTGCGGGTGATAAAATCGAGAAGAATGAGACGGGCTGGGCATGTTGCGCGTATGGGTAAGGAGAGGGGGGCGTATAGGGTCTTGGTGGGGAAACCGGGGGAAGGAGACCACTGGGGAGACCTAGGCGTAGATGGGTGGATAATATTAGGATGGATCTCCAGGAGGTGGGATGTGGGTATGTGGACTGGA